>Ga0209603_1001679_pt1 | contig 22462 bp, 14 predicted proteins | sample COGITO_mtgs_1206_FD_184812 | JGI IMG/M metagenome (GOLD analysis project Ga0209603, IMG submission 184812) | Pelagic marine microbial communities from North Sea - COGITO_mtgs_120607 (SPAdes) (version 2) | ecosystem: Environmental > Aquatic > Marine > Epipelagic ... | reverse complement strand
GTCAATAAAGCCTCTGCTATTCCATTGTCACTATTTTGAAGTAGGGCCTTGTACAGCGAAGCTTCTTGATCCGAATACAAAATTTCCCAATTGGGCTCGTTACTCGGGTATTCATTATATACTACAGGACGTTTGATGTGTTGTTTTAGCAGCCTAACAAAAAGACTGTCGCTGGTAATAAAGGGTCGGTACAGGGTATCTGTTTCACTTAGGTTTTGGGGGTTATAGTAAAATCGATTCTGATCTGACTTTCTGTAGAATTTTTTGATTAGTGTATCCTTGACCAACTGATGTTCAAAGGCTTTGGGAAGCAGTTGAGGATTATCTTGACCCCCAATCATTTGAGTTGTATTTCCATAAATGGGAAAGGGGCTGTTTTCTGCAGCGTAGTAATAGAAGTAGTCATCCCATGACCAACCGGACCCTTGAGGGTTCAATTCAGATTTTGGAGCATGATAACGCCAATGGTAGTTTTGCTTAAAAAAGGAATCTAGCTTGGGGTCTGGATAAAAAGGATGAAAAAGCAGTGGGTAGCCTGTGGCTTTGAAGTTCATGATCGAATCCTGTTTTTGGAAATACAGGACAGGAAGCGAATCAAAATATTGAATAGCGGCGAGGAATGTCAGTAGTTTTGTATTGGAAGCGGGAGTCATATAGTTTCCTCCCTGATAGAAAGCTTTTGGTTTTGAGCTGTTTAAAGGCTCGATGCTTAAAGCAATATGGGCTTGCTCAAAGACAGGAATTTTTTTGAGCATACGTCCTACTTTACGTATAGAAAACTGTTGTCCACAGAGAGATAAACTCAGTAAAAAAAGGAAACAAGACAATCTCCATCGCATTGAATAAAGATAATAAAAGCATTCTTTACAAGAATGCACCCATCGCTTAGAGTTAGGTTAATTGAGGATCAATTTTTGTTTTTGTCTTTTCAGAATAGAATTGGGTTTTAAAACCAACCCATACGAATTCCAATAACAATTAAAAGCAATCCAAAAAACCGATTAAACTCCAATTGATAGGCTTCTATTAAATTTCGAATTTTCTGTTGGTCAAGGAAAATAGCAACCCATGAAAACCATAGTATGGTGCTACTGACAAGAATGAAACTTAGCAGAATCATTACACTTAGTTTTACCTCGGGTCCGATAATGATTGTAAAGAGACTCAAAAAAAATAAGGTAGCTTTTGGATTGAGTAGGTTGGTGAGAAAGCCCATTCTAATGGCAACAAATCGATTGATGTTGGGATGGGGGGTGTGTTCCGTTGTTGTTTGTATTGAAGTGCGCTTTGAAAAAATAGAAGATATACCCAGATAAATTAAATATATAGCACCGAGATATTTTATGAGATCGAGTAAAAAGTTAGATTGAGCGATGACCCAAGTTAATCCAAAGAGGGTATAACTTATGTGAATGGCTACTCCCATTCCAAACCCAACAGCGGTCCATATTCCAATATTAGAAGAATATTGAATGGAGTTTCTGCAAGCCAGAATAAAGTCAGGGCCTGGGCTAATCAACGCCAATAAGTGAACAAGAGTCACTGTTCCAATTAATATGAGATCTTCCAATAAGTTTGAATCAATTAGTTGTTTTTAGCGAATCCTCTTGCACGCATTAGGGCATCAATTTTTGCCACTCTTCCTCTAAACAAACGATATGCCTCGGCTGGATCTAATGCATTTCTGGGAGCGAACAAATATTTAACCAAACGTGTAGCTACCTCTTCATCATATAAACCCCCTGGAGCTTCAGTAAATGCCTCAAAAGCATCTGCGGTTAAGACATCTGCCCATATGTATCCATAATAGGCGGTTGCATAACCTTCACCAGAAAATACATGTCCAAAATGTGGGGTGCGATGGCGCATGGGCAATTGTTTGGGCATATTGAGAGATTTCAGTGTTTCCTGCTCAAAATTTGACATATCAATTTGATCGGGATCCGTCATGTGAAGTTTTAAATCCATCAATGCAGAAGCCAAATATTCAGTGGTGGCAAAACCTTGATTGAAAGTAGTGGCATTTTTAATTTTAGCAACCAAGTCACCGGGTATGGATTCCCCTGTTTGGTGATGAATCAAGAATTGATCAATTACCTCATCACTGGATAACCACCTTTCCAGTAATTGAGATTGAAATTCAGTATAGTCGCGAACACCACTGTTAAGTGTTGGATAGCGAACTTTTGAAGCCAAAAAATGGAGTGCATGACCAAATTCATGAAAGAAGGTGGTAGCATCATCCCATGAGATTAAAACAGGTTCCCCAGGAGGGGGTTTTACAAAATTAGAATTATTGGATACGAGTACATTTTTTTCACCATCAAAATTGCTATAGCTACGATAGGAAGTGGCCCAAGCACCAGAGCGTTTTCCTGATCTTGCAAATGGATCGAGGTACCATAGTCCAATATGTTTTCCTGTTTTTTTATGGGTTACTTCCCAGACCTTTACTTCCTCATTAAAAACAGGAACGGTACCCTGTGGTAAAGGACTAAAATTATAATGAAACAAACGACCAGCTACATAATGCATGGCTTCAGTGAGTTGATTTAATTGAAGGTATTGTTTGATTTCGTCAGAGTCCAAATTATATTTTGTTTGGCGTACTTTTTCTGCATAAAACCGGTAGTCCCATGGAGCAATAGTTAGCTGATCCTTGTCGGCAATCTTTTGCATATCGGATACCTCTTCTGCAACTCTTCCTATGGCCGAAGGCCAAATCATTTCTAAAAGGCCTAAAGCGTTTTCAGGTGTCTTGGCCATTCTGTTTTGTAATCGCCATTGTGCAAAATTATCGTAGCCCAATAGTTTAACACGCTCATGCCTAAGCTTCAAAATTTTTAAAACAATGCCTTTGTTGTCATATTGATCTTCATTGTCTCCACGAGAATAATAATTCTCCCATACTTGTTTTCTTAAGGCACGTTCGGTTGAAAAAGTAAGAAAGGGGTCGATGGAGGAGCGGGTGTTGATTACAGCATATTTTCCATCTTCTCCCTTGTTCTTTGCTATTTGGGCAGAAGACTTGATAAAATCTTCTGGAAGCCCTCCCAGTTGACTATCGGTCAGATAGGTAACATAGTTTTCCTCATCGTGAAGTAAATTGTTAGAAAAGGAGGTGTATAACTTTGATAAGGTTTTATTGATTTCAGCATAACGTGTTTTCTTTTTTTTGTCCAATGCAGCTCCATTCATTTGAAATTCTTGATGTATCCATTCCAATAAACGATGTTGGTCGGCTTCTAGATGTGTTTTTTTTGCCGATTCATAAACGGTTTTAATCCTTTTGAACAGCTTTTCATTTTGAATAAGCTTTGACCTGTAGTCCGCAAAATGAGGGGCCAATTTTTTTTGAACGGTTCTGAATTCTGGAGTTGATTGATTTCTAGACAATACCCCATAATAAGCATAAGCTTTTTGTAAATCATTTCCTGACAGTTCCATGGCTTCGATCGTGTTTTCAAAACTAGGAGACACAGTGTTGTTGGCAATTGTTTGAATTTCCTCTAAATGTAATTCCATGGCAGTGAGCATGGCCTCTTCTACATCCTCTACTTTAACTTTGTCGAAAGCAGGCACTCCTTCAAAAGGTCCGTCCCAAGGCTTTAAAAGTAGATTTACATTCTCTTTGTTTGTCTGATTACAACCGAACATGGTGAGGATCAAAATAGAGAGGAATAAATTCAAATAAGATGATTGGGTTTTCATAAGTGTAATTTAAATGAATAAAACAATTCTAATGCTTGACTGTTGTTTTGTCTACTAAAGTTAAAAAAATATTAGGTTTGGATCAGTTTCTATAAAGACTTCTTGAGTATAACTTACTGATAACCAATTATTATATTTTTTTTCAGTATTTAATTTTACTCACTTTAAAGTAAAACTTGTTATTCTATTGAATAAGATCGGGCTCTTGTGCAGTAAAATTTTTATTTTTGCTGTGTTGAAAAACAATCCATAAGCCGATTCAGGATTGTTTTTAATTAAATTCTTTCAACAGACTAATTATCATATAGTTAGTGGCAGAATAAATGGCCCAGTAGTTCAACTGGATAGAATATCAGATTTCGGCTCTGAGGGTTGGGGGTTCGAATCCTCCCTGGGTCACTAGATTTTTTTAAATTTAATGAACTAATGAAGGATGTTCGTAAGATATTAAGCCCTTTAAACTCATATTATCTTCAAATACAACAAGAAAATTTAAAATGACTCTATTGTTAGATTGAATTATTCCCAGAGTTAGAAATTAAACTTGTTAATATTCTTTTATATAGTTTTATCAGAAATTTTTTAAGTTTATAAAATGGTTTTCAGTAAAAATCACTTTCCCCTTTTAATTCTTTTTTCGTATTCGGGGCGTTTAATAAATTCCTCCAGAAAAGATTTATACCTATCATCTGTCATCCAAAAACGACGTTTTGGTTGTTCCATCAAAATATTTTCTGGATAATCTTTACCTAAAATACTTGAATCTACTGTTAAGGACCATTCTAAATACTCCCTTTTCATATTTTTAAATAATTCAGGTTTGGTATTTGCAAGATTATTAGATTCTTTTGGATCATTTTCTAAATCATATAATTCAAATTGCTGATTTTTCAGACTAGTAGCTATTAATTTAAAATTATTATCGATCAGTGCACCCTTATCTTTGAATCTAAATGGAATTTTAATCTCTCTTTTCTCAAAATTTGAATTTATAATTGGCAACAGACTAATTCCATCAATGGGCTGGATCATGTCTACTTTATCTATCTGAGCAATATCAGCAATTGTAGGGAAGATGTCCATTGTTGATGCTGGATAAACAGTAGTTTGCTTTTTTTTAATCATCAATGGCCATTCAATTATTGCAGGAACTCTAATGCCCCCTTCCCATATCGAACCCTTAAAGCCTTTTAATCCACCTACTGTTTCTGGATATATATTTTTCAACCCTCCGTTATCACTACAAAACCATAAAATGGTATTATTTGAAACATTCATTTCTCTTAATTTTTTTCTAAAAACACCAAGATTATTATCAAATGCTACTAATTCTCCATAATGATTTTGACTTTTTTGATCTAAGTTTTGAAATGACTTTTTATCATTATCATTTGCAAGCCACGGATCATGTGGTGAACCATCCCAAATCACTACAAAAAATGGAGACTTGGTTTCTTTGTTTTTTTTAATAAATCTCAGAGCTTCATCAAAAATTATTTTTGAAGAAGTTCCTTTTAAATCAACAAATTCACCGTTTTTACTCATTAATGGATTTATGTCAAAAAAATTTGTTGTAGATAACCAATAATCAAATCCAAATTTTCCTGGATTATGAAGATCATCTTTTAGAATAGGAGCACCGGGACCCCTCAAACCATTTAAATGCCATTTTCCAAAATGTCCTGTGGAATATCCTACTTTTTTTAAGGCTTGGGCAATAGTTTTTTCTTGAGTTCTAAGGGCGTATCCGTGGTCAAATACACCAGTTCTGTCATTTACCCTTCCTGTTAGAACTGATGCCCTTGTAGGGGAACATACAGGAGCACCTGCATAAAAACGATCAAAACGGATACTGTTTCTTGCCATTTCGTCAAGGTTGGGTGTTTTAAGTACAGGATGATTATAATAACCTGTTTGACCCCAACCCTGATCATCTGTCATTATTAGAATTATGTTCGGTTTATTAAGGTTTTCTTTTTTAGAACATGAATTAATAACCAATCCCAAAAAGATGCAAATAAAAATTCTCATATGGTTTTAATCTATAATTATTTTGGCCGTGAATGAATCCATTTAGGCTCTTTCCACTGCTTAGTATTATCAATTTGTTCACCCAATCCTTTTGGAATTTTTCTTGCTTCAACAATTCGGTTGTTAATTAAAAATTTAAGAGAATCTTGAATATTTTTATACGATTCAATATCATAAAGATTTTTAAGTTCTTCTTTATCAAACATATGATCATAAAGTTCATAACCATGACTTCCTTTATCACCCCACTGTGTTAATCTGTAACGATCAGTTTTAATTGTGTATCCTTGAACGTTAGATTCACTATTTAATGAAACTCCTAATTCAGTAAGTGCACTTGTTCTAACTCTAGCAGAAGAATCTTTTAAGATTGGAGCAAAACTCTTGCCAGACACGAATTCTGGTGTTTTCATACCAACAAGTTCCATTAAGGTTGGATAAATATCAATTAGTTCAATTGGAGCATCGTCTGATTTTTGATTTTTATTTATTCCTGGACCAGAAAGGATCAATGGTACTCTAGTTGCATTCTCAAAAAGTGTTCGTTTTTGCCAATGCCCATGTTCTCCTAAATGATAACCATGATCTGAGGTGAATACTACGATCGTGTTTTTATCTAACCCTGTCTCTTTTAATTTATTTAAAACTCTCCCCACTTGAGCGTCAACAAAACTAGTTGTTGCATAATATGCTTCCTTAATTGTTTGGGCAGTATTAAGATCTAAATTATTTTGAACCTTCCCCTTTTCTCTTATACTTACAGCTGCAGGAATTGGGATTGATTTTAAATATTCCTCGGAGCTAGTAGGAATTTCTATTTCATTAGTTTTATATAAATCATAATATTTTTTAGGAGCAACATATGGCGTGTGAGGCCTGTAAAGGCCATAAGCAAGAAAAAAGTTTTCTCCACTTTTCGCAAACTTCTCTAAAAATTTAATCGTTTCATTAGCACCTATACCATCTGTTTGTTCTTCATCAGTTCCGTCTGCAGCTAGCCAACTCAAAGTTCCACCATATGACTTTGGTTTTAGAGTATTAATTTTATATTCTTCTAATTTGTCTCTGCCATAAGGATTTACAGTTTGATCCCAGGTATAGCTATCATCATGTCCTGCTGTGCCTATATCTCTTGGATTATGATAATGAAAAATTTTACCTATCCTAACTGAGTGATAATTTTCTTGTCTAAATTTTTGACCAATAGTAATTACTTCAGGGATAGCTTGTCTTAAATAAAGCCTTAATTTTTTTATCTTAGTTTGATCTGGGTACAACCCTGTCATAAAAGAGGCCCTAGAGGGACCGCACCAAGGGTATTGGTTATGAGCATTCCCAAATAAGACTCCATTTTGTGCAAGTTTATCAATATTTGGGGTTATAACTTTATCATTGCCATATGCTCCTATATCACAATTTAAGTCATCAGCGACAATAAAAAGTACATTTATTTTTTGAGTTTCATTTTTAGATTGTGATCTCATAACAGTCACATATAGAATTGCAATAAGAAGATAATTGATTTTATACATATGTTTCATGTTTAACTAAAAGGGACCTTTATTGTTGATTTGTGAAGCATTGTTTGATACACCAGGAAATTCTCCTCTTACTCCATGAAAAGGTGTTTTTAATAAATCTATAGAAGAACTTAAATTATTTCTTACTTTCTTCGGCCCAGGTGATCTTTTATACCAATGTTTTGTTATTTGATCTGGATTTGAATCGCCAGTTTCCGATTTCCACTCAGATAATACATTTCTTAAATTATTTAATTCAATTTGTATGTCATCATCATCAATTAAATTTTTTCTCTGAAATAAATCATTTTGCATATTATAAAACTCTTCTTCTGGTCTTGGACTTATAAATATTTCACTTTGAATTTTAGAAATTTCTCCTGATTCCTTTATTTCTAAGAGACTAAAATAAGATTCACTGTTTAATGCATCTAGAGGGCCTAAATGAGCAAATTGAGTTCTGTTATTTTCAATTAACATAAAGTTTTTATTTCTCACCATTCTTCCATGAGACTCAAAATCATGCCAATTATGTTCCGCAAAAACATAGTTTCTAAATGGTTGATCGGGTTTTTCTAAAAGAATTTTAAAACTATTCCCTTGAAAACTTTGATTAATCTTAATTCCAGCAAATTCTAGAATTGTAGGGGCAATATCAATTGAACTTACTAAACTGTTACTTTTACCATGTATGTTTCCATTTTTAAATGATAAAATGAAAGGTGTTTTGACCCCTTGATCATTCAGACGAGTTTTACTGTGTGGAAACGGCCTCCCGTTATCCGCCATTATAATAATAAAAGTATTGTCATATATATTTTCTTTTTTGAGAGTTGCAATTACTTCTCCAATTGAATGGTCAAATCTTTTGATTTCATCATAATAATTGGCTAAGTCTAGTCTTGTAGAGCTGTCGTTTATTAAATATTCAGGAGGGGTTAAATCATCAACTTTGTGAGTTCCAGAAAATTCATTTTCACCCCAATCTCTGTGTGCATCATAAGAAGCGTACCAAAAAAAAAATGGTTTATTTTTTGGTCTATCCTCAATGATACTAACCCATTTTTTCTCTCCACCTAGTCCATTTATTTTTTTACCTTCATGAATCAAATCAAACCCTTTTCTTACATAATCTCCCATGTGGAATTTACCAGAGGATACAGTGAAATAATCACTAGTTTTTAATTCTTGAGCCAAACTTATCATATCTAGGGGTGGCTCTGTGTGTAGCTCTGGAGCCCCTGTGTTGTGTGGATATCTTCCAGTCATAATAGAATTTCTACTAGGGCTACAAGAGCTTGTTGTTAGATACATGTTGCTAAATATGATTCCCTCTGATGAAAGTTTGTCAATATTTGGTGTTTGAACAAAACTATTTCCATAACATCCAAAATCATCCCAACTAATATCATCAGCTATAAAAATTATAAAGTTAGGCCTATCTGATTTTTCAGATAAATTCGAATCACAAGAATTTATTATTGAAAGTGATATCAATAATAGATTTAATTTAATTTTCATAGTTTATTTTTTAGTATTCTGCCACTGATTTTTTTATTTTTAATAAGTAATAATAAGCTGTCTACAAATTTTTTATTATAATCTGAATTTATCTTATTTGGAATTGGGGCTTTTCTTCTTTCTCTCCATTTTTTTAATTCATTAAAGAGCTCTAAAGCTATTTCTTTGTTTTCTTGACTTAAATCCTTTAACTCAGAAACATCGTCTTCTAAATTGTATAATTCTAAAATGTTATCTTCAAAATAATGATGTAATTTCCAATTATCCTTAATAATTACTGAGCCAGGTCTTGTTCGAAATATAGGATCATAACCGTCGTCTTTCTGAACGTTATATGCTTCTAGATATATTGGAAAATGAAAATACAAAGCTCTTTCTTCAATCTTTTCTTCTTGAAAAATTGGATTAAGATCAACACCATCTAGCTCAAGGTTATCGTTTTTATAACCCAATATACTTTTAAGAGTTGGGAAAAAATCAATATTGATTACTCTTTCAAAAGATTTACTTTTTGGTTTAATCTTGTTTTTCCATGAAAAAATTAAAGGCACCTTAATTCCTCCTTCATAATAGGACCCTTTTCCTGCTCTTAATGGGAATTGATCTGATATATCTCTAATACCTCCATTATCAGAAGTAAAAATGATTAATGTTTTTTCTGACAGGTTTAATTCATCAATTTTTTTTAAAATTTTACCCACATTTTCATCTAGTGATTGAATCATCGCCGCATAATCAGGACGATTATGATATTTGCCTGGTGTTTTATTTAAATATTTTTTACGGTATTGTTCTTTTGATTGGATAGGAGTATGAACAGAATAAAAAGGTACGTAAGCAAAAAAAAGGGAGTTTTGGTTGTCCTCTATAAATTTAACTGTTTCATCACCGATTCTATCTGTTAAGTATTCACCGTCAGGTCCATCCTCTATTTTTGGATTTTCATAAGGAGAAAAATACCCTCCTTTTCCTGGCCCACCTTTTTTGCAACCACCAATATTCGAATCAAATCCACTTTGCTCAGGGTAAAACCCTTCTGGACCTAAATGCCATTTACCAAAAATACCATTGGTATACCCCTCATTTTTAAACATTTCAGAAATTAGAAAAAAGTCTAAGTCAAGAATTTCATTATTTTTTATTGGGATTAATTTCCTCGTTTTCTTATTTCCCCTTTCTGAGTTTCCAACAGTATAAATTTCATGTTCTGTTGTGTATTTTCCTGAAAGCATAGAAGCTCTACTTGGAGCACAATTAGCAGCTGCTGCGTAAGCATTGTAAAATATCATTCCATTCTCCGCAAGTTTATCTATGTTTGGGGTCTCATAATAATTAGAACCCATAAATGATAAATCTGACCATCCAAGGTCATCTACATTAATTAAAATCACATTTGGCTTGGAGATATTATTCCTTGAGTACTGACAACTTAATATTAATGTTAAAAAAAACAGAAAAAGTAACTTTTTCATCTTTTTGAATTTTATATATAACGAATATATTTATTAAAACCCCTGACAAAAAAACACTTCATTATTATTTTACATTACTAATGAGTTTAAAATCAAATAGAATAATCAGTATACTTTTAATTTTTTTACCTAGTTTTTTATTTAAAATTTTAAAAGCCCTAGTAACATGTCCTTCAACTGTTTTTTTAGAGACCTGTAAATATTCAGCAATTTCATCGTGAGTTAAGCCTTCCTTTTTATTTAAAATAAAAACTCTTTTACATTTCTCGGGCAGCTTCTCAATTTCTTTATTTACTCTTATCATTAATTTTTCAATATCAACAGAATTATCCTCTATTATGGCACTTATTGCATTGAGGTGTTTTTTCTCTAGTGAGATTACAGACTTATTTTTTCGATACTGATCTATAAATTCATTGTAAACAGATTTATGTAAATACCTATTAATAGGAATATTAGAATCAATTTTTTTTCGATAAACCCATAACTTTACAAAAACGTTTTGAACAATATCCTCAGACTTTGAAGGGTCCTTCGTAAACAAATTAGCATACCCACAAAGATTTTTGTAATAATTATTAATCAATTGGGTATATGCCTTATGGTCCCCCTTTTTTAACTTTTCGACAAATAAAAAATCTTTCTCCAATTCATTTTTCATTGTGCACACATTATAACTCTTGTGTTCAAAAGTAAAAAAATATTAAAAAATATCGGGGGTATTTGAAAAAACTAACGTATATAAAATATGGATGTTAAAATTCAAAAATTAATTGTTAAGTATCTTTCCAAAGAAGCCAATATCTATGAAATCGAAGAATTAGACAGATGGTTAATTAAAAAGGGGAGTATTGCAATATTTAACAATTACGTTCAAACTGATTATTATACTTCAATATTTTTGACTAAATATAATTTACAAACGGCTAAAAGCAGAATCCAAAAGAGGATTAGGCTTATTGAGAAAAGAAACAAACTAGAACGTTTTAAAAAACTTGCCTTTGCAGCGAGCATTTCTTTGTTAATAGGTATTTCGCTTTTTAATCAATTTAATTTTAATCAAACTAAAATTATTAACCAACCTATCGTTATTGGAACTGATAAGGCAGTTTTAACCCTTGAAAATGGTGATCAAGTTATATTAACACAAGGTAAAAAATTTCAAAATAAAACTTTAAAAAGTAACGGTATAGAACTTTCTTATTTAACAAAAAACAGGTCATCTAGTAACTTTGTGGATGAAAAAATTGCTTCAAATTTTTTGACAGTTCCAAGAGGCGGTCAATTCTCATTGAATTTAGAGGACGGAACTAAGGTTTTACTTAACTCTGATTCAAAAATTAAATATCCTGTTAAATTTATAAAAGGTAAAAAACGTCAAGTTGAGCTTTTGTATGGAGAAGCTTTTTTTGAGGTTTCATCAAGCAAAAATAATAATGACTCAGAATTTATTGTTTCAACTAAAACACAAAAAATTAATGTCATAGGCACAAAGTTTAATATAAAAGCTTACAATGAAGATGATATCGTCACAACTACTTTGGTTGAAGGAAAAGTTAAAGTTGAAAATGGAAAAAATCAAATTTTACTTCTTCCAAATCAACAATCAAAAGTTGATTCTAAGTCAACTAATATTATTGTGTCGGATATAGATGTATTTCAACAAATATCTTGGATTAGTGGACTTTTTTCTTTTAATGACACCTCTCTTGAAAATATAATGAATACACTATCAAGGTGGTATGACTTAGAATTTGTTTTTAAATCAGCAAATAAAAAGAATCTTATTTTTTCTGGAATCTTAGAAAGAACAAAATCTATTGAGGATATTCTATTTATAATTGAAAAAACGAGTAGCTCAAATGAAATTAATTTTGAAATAATTGATAGAGTAATAATTGTTGAATAATAATAGATAAACAGAAAAAGGCTAACACCTTCGAAAGTTATAGCCTTTTTCACAATGGAATAATTAAAACAGATGTATAACTAAACCAATCAAATTTATGATTTTAAATCAAAGTTCGAAGCATATTCTAATTTTAAATAAGCTTTTACAACTAACTATGAAAACATTTATTTTTCTTTTTTGCACTTTAGCATTTTCTTTTAATCCTGAAAATGGTTTTTCACAAGATGCTATAATTCAAATTAAGTCAAATAAAATGATGAGTGGAAAACAAATTTTCAAACTCATCAATAAACAAACTGATTATAAATTTATCTACAGGTCAAATCTTCTAAAAGATGCACCTAAACTTTCGGTAAATCAAGGGGAAATTAAAGCTGATGAATTACTAAAAGCTTATTTAGGCCTACTGAAACTAACCTATGAGCTTTCTCAAAATAATACTGTTATTGTTAAAAAAGATTTGAGTAATAAATCTGCAGCTAGAGTTCAAGTTCTAAAAGAAGATGAAGAAAAGGATATCCAAAGAATTATATCAGGGACAATCGTTGATAGTGACGGTGTACCACTTCCAGGAGCTACGATTATTGAACAAGGAACCGATAATGGGACTACAACAGATTTTGATGGAAACTTTTCTATTGTATTAGAGAATGATGAAACCATGTTAACTATCTCATTTCTTGGGTATGGTGACCAATCAATTGATGTATCTAATGTTAATAGTATTAATGTATCTCTTTACCCTGAAGAGGGATCACTTGAGGAAATTATTGTAACGGGTTATGGAACAACTAGAAAGAAAGATTTGGTTTCATCAATTGCAAAAATCTCTGGTGATGCAATATCTAATCAGCCTGCTTCAAATGTCAGTAATCTTCTTCAAGGGAGAGCGGCAGGTCTTCAAGTCACGGCTCCAGATGGGAATCCTTCATCTGCTCCAACAATACGTATTAGGGGATTAAGTTCGATTCAAGGTAATAATAATCCACTTTTTGTTATTGATGGATTTATAGCAGGTACTGATTTTAATCTTCAAAACATTAACGTTAATGATATTCAATCAATCGAGGTTTTAAAAGACGCGAGCTCTTTAGCCTTATATGGAACCAGAGGAGCTGCAGGGGTGATTTTAATTCAAACAAAAAATGGTAAGTCTACAAAATCTGGAGATCTTGATGTCTCAATAAATCATTATACAAGTTTTAGCAGTATAGCAAATCCACCTAAGTATTTAAATTCTACTGATTTTGCAAATTATTGGAATGAGGCAGAAACTTTAGTTTATGGAGCAAGTGGTTATGGTGAAAATGATCCATCTATTGATCCACTTTTCGATATAGCAACTATTCCTAATACAGACTGGGTTGATTTAGTAACAAGAAACGGACAGGTTAACAACACAGATATAACTCTTAGTGGTAATTCTGAGAAATCTAACTATTATGTCTCTTTAAACAGATGGTCTGAACAGGCTATAATTGAATCATCAGGTCTTAATAGACATACTTTAAGAGCCAATATGGATTTTGATGTAAATGAAAAAATCAGGACTGGTTTTAGAATTAACCTATCGGATAGAAAAATCGAAAACAACAAAGTTAATTGGTCACAAATTCAAAATGGAATGCCTCCTTTTTTAGAGGTGTATAATAGTGACGGCACTTATAACGGTATAAATCCAGTTGCGAATACACCTTTTCGAAATCCTTTAGCTGATGTCAATGAAAGAATTGATCATACACTAACTACAAATCTATTGTCCAATGCATTCTTGGAATATGATGTAATTCCTGGACTTACATTTAGAACTACAATTGGATTAGGACTTGATTTTAGTAAAAGAAACCAATACTTGTCGACAATCTTGCCAGATAGAGTTGTAAAAGGTCAAGACGGGGAGGCCGCAATAATTTCAAGAAATAGCAGAGATATACTAAATGAAAATACGGTTACCTATAACAAAGATTTTAACGAACACTCTTTAAAAGTACTTGCTGGTTATACAACCCAAACTACCACATTTGAGTCTTCTAGATCAGGGGCTTATGGTTTTGTAAATGACGTAGTTACATTTAATAATCTTGCTCTAGGTTCCGATCCCAATCAAAATTCTGTGTCAAGTAATTTTGAAAAAAGGACATTTGAATCCATTTTGGGAAGAATAAATTACTCTTTTAAAGACAAATATCTTCTCACACTAGTTGGAAGAAGGGATGGTTCATCGGTTTTTGAAGAAGGTAATAAATATGCTTTTTTCCCATCTCTCGGAGCAGCTTGGAGAATTGGTCAGGAAGGTTTTATGCAAAGAATTGATTATATAAGCAATCTTAAGTTAAGAGTAAGTCACGGTATTGTTGGTGAACAAGGTGTACCTGCATATAACTCTTTGTCAAGATTTACACCTTATGTAAATTTTTTTAATGACCAAGCCACAAATGCTGTATTGCTGGAAAATATTGCCAGTTCAAACTTAGATTGGGAAACAACAACCCAAACCGATATTGGACTTGAGATTGGTTTTTTAAATAATAAATACTCTTTGGAAATAGATTATTATAATAAAAGGACAAAAGATTTATTACTCAACAGACCAATACCAGGGACAGCAGGTGAGAATAGATTAGAAAATGTTGGTGAAATTGAAAATAAAGGGTTTGAATTGAGTATCAATTCTTTAAATATTGACAAACCAGATTTTACTTGGAGTTCAAATTTAACCATATCCGCAAATAAGAACAAAGTACTTTCAATTGGAGATGGACAAGAGTTTATTACTCTAGATAATCCAAATGGTTCATCAGGGCCAAGTATTAGAATAATGCCTGGACATCCAGCACCCGCTTTTATTGGCGCTACGTATCTAGGAACATATAAAACTTCAGCTGAAATTGATAGCGACGGGATTGTAGGGAGTGTTTTAGGAGGGCCTAGATATATTGATCTAGACGGGAATGGTGCAATTAACCAACTTGACTTTATTGTCCATGGAGACCCTAATCCTGATTTTTATGGAGGTCTAAGAAATACCATTACATATAAAGAATTTACATTAGACTTCTTTTTCCATGGATCTTATGGAAATGAGATTTTAAATGCTGCTTACCATCTAGGGTATTTTGGAAGGGACCCAAGGAGTAATTTGTTGCCAATTGTTAAGGATAGGTGGACCACTACTAATCAAAACTCTGATATTCCTAGAGCCGGTTCAAGTTTTGGGAACTACCAGCAAAGAAGCGATGTCTCATACCAAGATGGGTCATTCTTAAGATTAAAAAATGTTACCCTAACGTATGATTTAGATATCCCACGAATTAAAAGAGCTAGCATTTATTTAACAGGGAATAATTTATTGCTATTAACTAAATTTACACATGGTGACCCTGAGCAGAGTAATTACGGTGACGGTTTGTCGCAAGGTGTTGCTAACGGAGGATACCCTTATAACTCTTCATTTGCACTTGGGTTTAATCTAACTCTATAAACGAATCATCATGAAAAACATAAATAATAAAGTAATGAAAACTTATAAAACATATTCAATCATCCGGATGGTTTTAATTTTATTAATCGTCTTATCTGCTTGTGATAAAGATTTCTTAAAAGAGGAATTAAGAAGTGGTTTGTCGCCAAGTGGTTTTTACAATAATCTTAATGAAGCTCAAATGGCAGTAAATGGTGTTTATGCTTCACTAAACAACCAAAACCTATACAGACATAGAAATTACAGGGGAGCTGTTCAGTACGGAAGCGATGAAGTATGTCCTCAAAGAAAAGTTGTTCAAACTCCATACAATTACCTTTATACAGAAGGAAATGGAGATTTACACTCTATGTGGAAAGAGTTTTATCTACTAATAAGAAATGCGAATTCTGCAATTGCCAATATTTCTGATGCAGAGTCTTTAAATACAGAGGAAAAAAATCAGCTTTTGGGAGAATTATATGTATTGAGAGCGATGGCTTATTATGATTTAACTCGTTTTTATGGAGATGTTCCATTTTTCACGGATGAATTAGGAACCGGTGAACTTTCAGTTCTTCCAAGAACTCCAATGAGTGAGATAAGATTAAGGATGAAGGAAGATTTAGCTCTTGCCAAAAGTTATTTGCCAGATGCATATTCTGATGCTGATTTAGGAAGAATGACAAAATGGGCGGCAGCTTCATTAAAAGCGAAATTTCATTTGTTTGACAAAGAATGGTCTGCTTGTCTATCCGAGTGTGTGGATATTATAAATAACTCACCTCACACATTAATGGATAATTTTGCAGATGTCTATGCGTATGATAAAACAACCCTTGATAATGAGGTAAAGAACGAACACATTCTTTGGGTTGATTTTGCTGGGAACACTGCTCTTGGAACGAATCATTTGAATACTACCGGTGTAATTAACAGTGGAAATTTACAAACCAATCTTTGGATTGAGGAGTACAATCCTCGTGCAAGAGATAATCCTAAAAGTAAAGGAGATAAAAACGCATTGAACGCAGCTCTAGCCGAAAACAACCAATCCTTTACAGGATTTGGAGCAGGTATAGCTTGTCCTGATATTGGAAAACGCAGTAATTGGGAGGCTGGGGACCTCAGATATGACGGTACTTTTATGGAGTATTACGAAGGGATTCAATTAAAATTTGTTTACATAGGAAAATTAATGAACCTAAATATTGACAAACCAAGAAATGCTAAGTCTGAAAATATAGTTTTAATAAGGCTTGCGGATATTTATCTGATGGCTGCTGAGTGTGAAAATGAGCTTAATGGACCAGGTAACGCATATCAATATGTAAATAAAGTTCGTGAAAGAGCATTTGAACCAGACAGTCCTTGGAGCAGTCTCTCTCAGGCAGAGTTTAGAGTGAAAATGTATGACGAAAGAAAGTATGAACTCTTTGCAGAGGGACATAGAAAACAAGATTTAATTAGATGGGATATACTTTTAGAAACCGTCAGAAACACAAAGGTGACTAAACATGCACAAGGTGCTGCAATAAATATTCAGTCCAAACATGTGAAGTATCCAATTCCTCTAAATGAAATACTCACGAATCCGGTACTCTTAGAATCAGACCCAACAAACAATGGTTATAGATAAAATTGGATGTTATATTTGAAAAGTTAATAGTTAATTTTAAAATTAGAGGGTTGCTTTGGATTTTTTTAATTCATTAGTAACCCTTTTTTAAATAGTTTTTTCAGATGAAATATTTTTTAAGTTTAATTCTACTATTTTTTATTAATTGTAATTCGAAAGATGAATTAGAGCGAAAGCCTAATGTCATATTAATTATGGCTGACGATATTGGCTTTGAATGCTTAAGTATTAATGGGAGTACCTCTTACAAAACTCCTGTACTGGATTCTTTGGCGTTAAATGGTATAAACTTCACAAAAGCAATCTCCCAGCCTCTGTGCACTCCATCCAGAGTCAAAATCATGACAGGGAAATATAACTTTAGAAATTATGAGCACTTTTCATACCTAAATTCAAATCAAAAAACTTTTGGAAATTTATTTAAAGAAAATGGATATAAAACAGCCATTGTAGGAAAATGGCAACTCAATGGTATAAAAATTAAAGCTGTTGAAAAGAAAATATCTCAGGATAATAAGCGGCCATATGAATTTGGTTTTGATGAATATTCCTTATGGCAGCTTACAAAGACAAAAGACCTAGGTGAAAGGTTTTCTAACCCATTAATTGAACAAAATGGAAAATTTTTAACAAGAAATGAAAATGCATATGGTCCTGATATTGTATCAGATTATGCTGTTGATTTTATAAAAAGGAATAAGGAAAATCCATTTTTTATTTATTATCCAATGCTTTTAGTTCATGATCCTTTTGTTCCAACCCCTGACTCGCCAGAATGGCAGTCTTTGGTAACAAGGTCAGAGAAAAACAATAAATATTTTGTTGACATGGTTGCCTATATGGATAAAATCATTGGTAAAATTGTGGATGAATTGGAAGCTCAAGGTATTGCAGAAAATACTCTTTTACTATTTGTTGGTGATAATGGAACTCATCCTAGAATAATTTCACAAACAGAAAATGGATCAATAAGAGGAGGGAAGGGTAATACAATATCTCACGGAGTTAATGTACCCATGGTAGCAAGCTGGCCATCTATAATTAAAAAATCTAAAAGTTACTCAGGTCTAGTTAATTTTAATGATTTCTATGCAACATTTTCGGATATTTTAAATGTAGAAAACTCTGGTGATGGAGAAAGTCTAATGCAAATTCTTAAAAATAAAGAAACTTTAAAAAGAGAGATCGTTAATATTTACTACGATCCTATGTGGGGTAATTCCATATATAGAAATGTTTTTTCTCAAACAGAAAGGTATAAATTATATCAAAATGGCGAGTTTTTTGACATGGACAGAGATGTTTTAGAAACTAATCCATTAAATGATGAAGATTTATCAGAAAGTGAACAAATCATAAAAGATAAATTAGTTTCAGAATTGGAGTTTTTCCCTCAACTTCCTCAAAAAATCAACAATAAATAATTTAAAGATAGATACAGAATAATTGCTTAAAGTTTATCATCATTCAACTCGATTCATTTTTTTGTGATTCACACTTTTTTATTTTAATTAAAGTTGATGAAGATCATTATATTCGTTTCCATGGATTATTTCGAAATCATTAATTAGTTCTTTAAGTTTTTCAGGATTAATTTTAGCAAGATTATTACGCTTTTTATATCCTCTTTTAAGTTATATAATTGATAATAATCTTATTCTATTTTTACTAACTCATTAACTTCACGACCCTCATAAGGTGGGATCATTATAAATAGTCCATCAATGGACCAAATCTTGCTGCAGCATTATTTCTTCATAATTAGATTCATCAAATTATAAATGACGTTCATATCTCTTGGAGTGAGACTAATGAGGGAGTAGGCTATTGTCAGAAATAGATTTGATTTTATTTCTGTTGTACTCTGTTTGGTGTTTAGTTTTTGTCAATTTTTGACGTGTAGCCATGATATAGGGCAAGAATACTTATTAGTTAATGTTTAGCCCTTAATGTTCTTTGAAATTCCTTAGGCCATAACCTAGATCAATTGTGATTAAAATACTGATAAAATGATTAGTAATCTTAATGAGATCAATTTGCTTTGGATCTGAATTCATTCAATTGAACGCCGTCAACACTGTAATGCTTTACCGATATACTTCCTCCTTTTGCTGGATCAATTGAAACAGTCATAGCTCCCCCTGTGACGTTTAGATATAAATGTTCGGGTCTAATGTCATCCTGTTTCCACCCTCCTGCATGAGAGTTACTGTTGGAACCGATTGAAAACTCTACAATTCCATACTTTCGATCTTTTGAAACGTACTGCCAATGCCGATCCCCGCATATCACATACATATTGGATTGGTTGGCGATTAATTTTCTTATCTGTTCCCCCTCATAATAAAAACCTTTGTTGGAGTGATTATCCTTTTTGGCACTTCTGTCTGGACCTATTATTGGAGTAGGACTAATCAATAGTTTGAAAGTAGCATTTGATGCTTTGACAGTTCTTTTAAACCACTCAAACTGTTCTTTTCCCCATATGGTCTTTACTGGTCCATCTGACATCGTATTGGGACCCTGATAATCCTGCCCTCCTCTAGCCAAATTTGTAAATCTTTACCCCAACGAAAGGTGCGGTAGGTTTTGTCTTTGATGGGCATTTCTTGACGACAAACTTCCAAACCTTCATCAAAGTGGATTCACCCATAAAAGATGTTTTAATTCCACGATAACTGTCATTAAACCATGTATCGTGATCGTCTTTTTCAAAGTAACTCTTCACTTGCGAATGAAAGGATTTATTAGTGGGCAAACTAAACATTCTATTCCAATTGTGATAGGCCATGGCATTGTTTTTTGCAGTATTATCATAATAGATAATATCACCTGCATGGACAAAGAAATCGAGGTTAAGACTTTCTAAAAAGGGATAAATTTTATAACCGTCGGGATGGTCTTGATTTGGATATCCTTTACAGGTGCTGGTGCTAAATACAATTTTTTTTGAAGTTTGGGCATCTGGTGGCGTTTTGAATTTTCCTTTGATTTGAGCACTTATATTTTCCCCACCCTCGGGTCGAGCTTCTACTAACAAGGCATAGGTTTTTCCCGACTTAAGACCATTGAGAATAAATTTCTTACTGAAGTTGGCCTTTGGATCAACTATTTCCCAGGTTATAGTCTGCCATGCATTACTGTCGGTCGATCTAAATTGTAACCTTACTTCACCTTTCCTTCCCGGTACAGCTCCTTCAATGGTGTTGATATCATATCCTTGTGGAAAATAAATCATTCCATTTTTATCTCTTCGCGTCTTTCGGGTGTGTTTTTTTCCCGTTTCAGGATCGGTGTAATGTGCTATGGGTTGAGGAGCACCAGTAATCCTTTTTTTATTGAGAGTCAAGCGGGTCCAAACAATGGCCTCTGTTTGCGATACATCTCCAATGCGTATCCCTGAAGCAATGTGGGGCCTCCCTAATCAGTGAACCGAAAAATCAATTGAACCGGAATCAAAAACAATAATAAGAATAGGTTTGTGATCCCTTTTAAAGGGAGTAGACTGAATCTCATTTTTTTTGTTTTTTACTTTGTTTTGAAGTTTTTGTAAAATAGTCATTGATGGTGTAAGCACTCCCATGTTTCCAATCAACATTGATTTTTGGTAGGTGACTACGCATGGACTTTTTAACAGAATCTAAGCCCATAAACTTCGAGAGATTGACTCGCTCCTCAGGGTCATTTTGGAGATCGTATAATTCCTCTGCACCATTCTCATATCGAATGTAACGGTATCGACTGTTAATCATACTGTGGTTGTTTTTACCATAGGTGGTAATGGCAACCGCCGATGGGTCTTCGGGTTGAGTAAATAATGGAACAAGACTTTGACCTTCATTGGAAGAATTTTCAGGTAGGCCAGTTAAATCTATAAGCGTAGGATAAACATCTAATAATTCTACGGCCTGATTAATTTTTATTTTTTCTTTTCTTCCGGGCAATTTAAAAATCAAAGGAACATGGGTAGATTCACTCCAAAGGGTTTGTTTACCAAAAGAGCCTTTTTCACCCAATTCATAACCGTGATCTGACCATAATATTACAATGGTATTGTTCTTGTACGCGCTATTATGTAACGCGTCGAGAACAACCCCAACTTGATGATCTACAAAAGAAATGCAAGCCAAATAGGCCTGAATAATGTTTTTCCATTCTCCACTTTCGATGGCCCAATTGGTGGTAGGCATCATGCCTTTATAAGCTACTTTTTTTGCAATTTCAGGCAGGTCATCAAAATCGTTTGGTAGGAAGGGGGGGAGGGTAATTTCATCAGGATTGTATCGATTAAACCATTGTTTAGGAGCGTGCCAAGGCACATGGGGACGAATAAAACCAACGGCCATAAAAAAAGGACGGTTGTGCTTTTTCTGTAATTGTTTTTGGGTCCATTCGGCATAAGTATAATCCGACATCAAACTGTCATGTTCGGGATAGGCTCCCCAGTCGGTAGAGGTGCCCTTTTTATTCCATTCCATCCTTTTTTCGGGACGCGGACCAAAACCATCAATCCTTCCCCCAGAAACTTCAAAATTCCCCTCGGGAGCGTGGTTGTGAAAAATTTTGCCTACACCAATGGTTTTGTATCCATGATCTTTAAAGTATTGCGGTAAAAAACGAACAGATGCCATTATGGAACTGCCTTCTCTGAGGTCACTGTCTTTAATTTGACCATAAATACCAGTGGTAGAAGGTCGGAGTCCAGACAGCATTGATGCTCGTGAAGGACCACAGATAGGAGCTTGACAATGGGCATTGGTAAATAAGATTCCCTCGTTAGCAAGGCGATCAATGTTTGGGGTTTGGACATCTGGATGTGCTTCCAAAACACCCACCCAGTCATTTAAGTCATCAATACTGATCATCAACACATTAGCTCTCTTTTTTTGAGATTGACCATTGGCGAATTCAAGTATCCCAATAAACAATAATATGAAAATGCTTATTTTATTCAATGTTTACTTTTCCATTTTTTATAGAGTGCTTTGAGTTCAGCAACTACTTGTGGTTCTTTGTCATAAAGATTGATAGATTCTCCAGGGTCATTTTCCAAATCGAAAAGAACAAATTTCTCATTATAGGTATAGTCTCTTCTACTGGTATCATAGGGATTGGCATATAATTTCCATTTTCCCTTTCTGGCGACCCAAGTGGCTTCTCCCCTGCGATTGAATTCCCAACAATACCCTTGTTCAT
>Ga0209603_1001674_pt1 | contig 22515 bp, 13 predicted proteins | sample COGITO_mtgs_1206_FD_184812 | JGI IMG/M metagenome (GOLD analysis project Ga0209603, IMG submission 184812) | Pelagic marine microbial communities from North Sea - COGITO_mtgs_120607 (SPAdes) (version 2) | ecosystem: Environmental > Aquatic > Marine > Epipelagic ... | reverse complement strand
CAAACCGGCACTAAAGTGGGGGTAAAAAAATCGGAGTTCCGGTAACGTGCCGGTTGCCGGCACTCCACCGGAAGTGTAACCGTCGCACCCAAATTAGGAAGCCGGTGCCGACGGTTACACTTCCGGTGGAGTGCCGGGTACCCGGCGCGTTACCGGAACTCGGTCAGAATGGAGTGCCGGTTTGTGCGCCCAAACCGGCACTCCACCGGCACCTGTGTACGATATGACGCGGTTCGTCACCCAGATCGCTCGAGATTTCACACCAGGCTGTGTTCACAGTCTCTACCCGTTGAGTCGTGGCGCCGTATTTTTTCAAGTCCCCGTGAACACCGGCGCCTCGACACCTGTGCCCATGTATCGTTTAACGTGCCGTGGGTAGCCAATACTCAGCAAAGCAACCTCTGCCGAAGATCGCTCTTCGGTACAGCGGTTACAGAGCAACAGCAACCCACTCCTCAGGCGGCCGTTCGTGGCGCCGTATCCAATGTCTGCATCTCCGCACGCCAGCCGCTCACCCAGCCCAATCCAGATGGAAACCAACCCCTGGGGTGACCTCGACGATGATGAGAAGGAAGAGCAGCGTATTCGTCTCCACGCCGATCATGCAAAGGCTCTCGAGCAGCTCGAGCGGCGCAACAAGCCCAAGTCGTTCGCGAGCATTCAGATTTACCACACGACAGTCACCAAGTTCCAGAAGGATGCGGTATCGAGTATCAAAAATATCGGAAAGCGCCTTACGGCAGAAGGGCACCCCATTGAGACTCAGCAGAAGCTTTACGGACACCAGCGCGCTGCGCCCAAGGCGATTGAAGACATGATCAAAGAGACAACAGCCAATGTCGCCCAGGCAGTCAAAAGCAAGGCCGCTGGCGTCACCGACGGGGACCTGGCATTTTTTATGCGCATGAAGTTCGACGAATACCGCCGTGCCATCGTGGAGATTACAATGGGAGGTGGCAAGGGACTCACCATAAACCTCGCCACATTCAACGACTACAACAAGAACAACATTAAGAAACTTTTGAAGGAAAAAGTGGGCGAGGATGTCGCCAGCTCTCTCGATTCTTTTGGTCGCGTCCTCATCATCGTTCCTGCCGTGACTCACAAGAAGGAGGTCATGAAGGAAGGCCTCGACCCTATCTTTGCAAAGGCCGGATTGCACGCCGCGGCGTTGGCAGTCACGCCTGTGGAGAAGTGTGGACTTGTGATGCGCGCAGGCCTCCTTTCGGACGAGGTGGAGAAGATGGCGTCTGGCGTCTACGTCCTAGATGGAGGCACCACATTCAACCAGTACGTGTTTGCCAAGTCTCGCGTCGTCATCTCGACAGTGTCCAAGATCTGCAGCGAGATCATGAACGTCTCGTTCACCTCGAGCGACTTTGCGCTCGTGATACAGGACGAGGGCGACTTTGGGTCGCATCCATGCCCGGAGAAGTGGTTCAAGGAGAAGTACAACACCGAGCAGGTTGCGATCTTCAACGGCAAGGACCCGCCTCCGCTTGAGGACCAGAGCTGGTTCACCATCCAGGAGTTCTTCTATCGCTCGTTTCTTGTCTACTTCACTGGCACTCCCGCCGAGTGGTGCGACGGCTACGACCGTTTCGACGGCGTGCGTGTCAGTCCGAAGACTCTGATCAAGGTCACCTACGGCGACATGGTCACCGCCCACCGCGCAAAGGCCTTCAACTACGTGCCTATGCAGCCCATTGGCGTTCGATTTTCCGACAGTGTCGACATCGTTGACATTGCCTCTGCCCCAAGGTCGGACCGCGACGCCGCGTGCAAGGACCCGACCCCCGTGTTGAAGATCGCCATGAGTCACCTCTACAAGCGCCGCAAGGATGAAGGTGTGCCGTACATGAGCTTTCTCATCGCCCCAAAGGCCGGCAAGGGCAACGCGCGGATGCCGATTGTGAAGACCTTTGCCAACTTGGTGAAGAGCGTGCTGAAGGAGGGCGTGAAGGACGTGTTCTGCCCCGATCCGTTTTGCCCCGCCAAGAAGAATGCGCCTAGCAAGTTTGTTGTGGAGGCCGCGTACTCCGGCGACAACAACTCGGAGCAGATCATGGATCGCGCGCGCAATGGCAAGATCGACGTGCTAGTCATCGACAGCATCGGCGCTCGAGGTCTCGACGTCGCGCTCATCGGACAGATAATCAACTTCCGGGACTTTGACGCCGACGTGAAGGCCTCCTATAACGAGGCGATCCAGCGCTTCATGCGCGGCATGCGCGTTGTCGACGATCGCTACATGCCGCGTGCGATCGACGAGGGTTGGGACAATGGCCTGTCCCGTTTGGTCTACAACACGCTCACCCGCCCTGACCGCGTCCACCAGTGCTGTGACATCATCGAGCCCTTCAACCTCTCAAGCATCGCCGTGCTGCGCAAGTTTGTGAAGGATAACGGCTGCGAGTTTGCGCTGTGCAAGGCCGGGACGCCAATGGGCGAGATAGACTATCAGGAGACCTACAGCGACTACGACGATGAGGATGCGGGCGTGTCCAAAGATGCGTTCATGAAGGCCGCTATGGCATCCGCTGTGCCGCGTACAAAGACCAAGAAGACTGCGTCGCCTGCAGCGAGCGCACCCGAATCTGCTTCCGAGTCGGAGTCTGGTTCGGATGATGATGAAGACGACGACGAATCCGATGACGACGAATCCGACGACGACGCCCCGGATATGTCTGTCGCTGCCCGCCTCTCGCAGGAGCAGTTGGACAATGCCAAGCAAGCTCGTCTGGAGCGGGAAAAGGCTACTCAGGAGAAAAAGATGGCAGAGCAGACAGCGGCGCGCGAGCGCGAGGAAATGGCCCGCAAGAGCCGCGATGAGCGAGCATCGCGTCGCAACAACAGCGACCGCACCGACTTTGTCATGGCGGACATTAAGGTACAGCCCATCGTCCACGAGGGCCGCAAGCTTCTCAACTGTGAGCTTCCATTCATGGCAACGAACGAACGCAGCGGCTACAGGTACGCGATGCAGGTCACCGAAGAGAAGAAGGCTTCCAAGAATGTTGACGGCGTGGACGCTAAGAAGTGGAAGTTCCTTGAGAACGTGAAGGTTGTAGTTGCAGACGACATGCTACGTGCGTTTGTGCCATACGAGGAGAACATCTACGGCGTGCGCTTCTGTGCGTCCATGCTGGACGGGGAGGTGCACTCTGGCGCGATGGCACTGTCGAGGAATCGCCTTCGCATGAGCTTCGACAAGTTGCTATCCGGCGACGCGATGGACGCATCCGATAAGGAAGACGATCCCGTGCTGCCCCCCCCCAAGCTTTGCTCTCCCAACCCCGTCCTCGAGGACCACGCCTCGGACGACTGCGCCGAGAGCTCGGAGTACGAGTCGGACGACGAGGACAAGATTCCTTACAACAAGACCGAGCGAAAGAAAAAGGCCCCGCCTCTGCCACCCGCTGCCGCCGACGACGACGACTCTGACGATGACATTCCAGATGACGCGCCCGTGCCGCCCGTGAGGGCCTCCGGTGGCGGTAACAGCACCGCCGTTCGCTCCTTTGGCGGCAGCACCGCCGTTCGCTCCTTTGGCGGCAGCACCGCCGTTCGCTCCTTTGGCGGCAGCACCGCCGTTCGCTCCTACAACCAGACTCCGCTCTCGGGGTTCACTCTGCCCGCGGCACGCGTCCCGGAGAGTGGGTCCGACATTTTCAGCAACGATGACGATGATGACGCAGACGACGTGTGCGTGTGTAACGCGCCCGCTGCTTCCTCGTCCGCGGTCGACGTCGACATGAGCGAGGAGCAGGGGGACCTCACGCCGGTCAACCCCCCTCCGGCCGTTGTCACCTCCAATGGCAAGGGCAAGGCCCCCGCCACCGCGCCCGTTGCCGCATCCAATGGCAATGGCAATGGCAAGGCTCCCTCCTCCGCTCCCGTTGCCACGCCCGCCGCCAAGCCGACTGAGAAGATGAAGTTCAAGACTTCATACACCGGAACGGGACACATCAAGAAGATCGCCGACATCATGGCCGTCGCGTCACCTGGCCTCAGCGCAAATGCCTACAGCCTCTACTTCCCGTCTTCGACCACGCTTGCGCTGAAGAATGAGGGCATCATCACCTCCGTTGCCGTTGGCCGCAAGCGCCCGCTCGACGAGTCGCAGGTTACCAAGATGTCGATTAAGCGCCCGTCCAAGGACTTCCGCGTCGTCGGCTTGTTCGTCGACGAAACCAATAACAAGAAGGCGAATGAATTCGTCGATGCCAAGTTCCCGGAGCTCCAGGCGATGGCGGAGAAGTATGAGAACGAGCTGCTTGCTAACCCCGATTACGCGGTTACAACCACAGAGAGCGCCGAACACCAGCGGAGACGCCTCTATCTCTGCTTCAAGGTTGCTCTCAAGTATCTTGATCCTGCCAAATTCGACCTTTCGAGCATCACGTCGATTGCGACGATCGAGGAGGACGACCTGACCGCAGCTGGAGTGAAAGGTGGCCTGGACAAGAAGTACAGCAAGGACCTCTCTCGCTCCGTGCGCTGGTTCCGCCAGCTCTGCATTCTGCCTTCACGCGGCTCCACTTCCAAGTAAACCCAGCGCTAAGTTGCTCCAGGGCGTCGAGCATCCCAGTCGCAAGAGCGGCGGGCATCGCATGCCATGAGGCAGACACGCATGCTGCGATACTTCAATCGCAAAGAAGAATGCGGGACAAACATGCGCCGTGAGAGGTCGGACTACGGGTTTGTTGATTTGTTCTGCGGGATAGGGGGGGCTTCGCAAGGGGCGATGGACGCCGGGTTGAGTGTGTGGCTTGCAGTGGACTTTTGTGGTAGGCTTCTGAACATTCATCGCAAGAATCACCCAGACACTGTGCATGTGTGTGCTGAACTACCTTTCATGGAAGGCGTAGAGTTGCCGTCGCACTGTAATTGGCATCTGCATGGCAGCCCTCCATGCACCGCGCTTTCGAACATGAACAAAATTGCAAGTGATGCCGATCGCAGTCACGGTATTGGGTTGGTAAAATGGTACCTCGACTTTGCCATTGGGAGCACTGCAGGGACGTGGAGCATGGAGCAAGTACCAGTAAAAGAGGTGATAAGAGAAGTAGAACGCGCAATGGAAGAGCACCCCGGAAAGGTGGACTACTGCGTTAAGAACTGCTACGACCTAGGCGTACCGCAAACCCGGAAGCGTCTTTTTGCGGGTAGCCCTCACCTCATCAGCAATCTCAGGCGTCGCAAAGTTGCAAAGAGAGTGGTGTGCGACGTGATAGCCAATCCCCGTGGAACACACACGCGACCGGAGGTATCAAAAGCGACCACGAACACTGTGCGCAACGGAGAGGCAGTCCAAAAGGAGTGGATCTACGGAGACGATGACATGTGTCGTCCTCTCGACTCACCCTGCCACACGATCACGGCATCGCACGGGCTGCGATGGGCAACGCCGGGCTCCAACACAAAACCGTTCAAGATGCACCCGAGTGAGTTGATGTTGCTCCAGACATTCCCTTACACATACCAGCTTGGGGATTGCTTGTCTTTTGATACACGCGGCGTGGGTAACGCGGTGCCACCTAAGGTCATGACAGAGCTGTTGAAGCCTCTATCCGACCGCGGAGTGAAAGACAAGCGTGTTCTGTGTGAGCCACAGTCTCCCTGTTTTGATAGGAATGTTCACGAACACTTGTCGCTAACATAGGCGGCACTTCACCGGCACTTACACATGTGGATAGAACAGGATCCACAACATGCCTCCCACTTCTGATGGCAGAGCGTTCGCAGGTCTCGACAAGGCGCTTTGAATGAGTCAAGGCCAAGTCCCTACGCTCAATGACGCTGCAATTCACCCTCCGCAAGAGAACGAGTTATTACGCATCATGGACGACCTGATATGCTAGTGGCAGCATCTCTCCTGAGAGGCCATGGCCAGAACCCTTTCGAGTTCTGGTTGAGGGTTATGGGCATTGAGGTAAGAAAAGATGTTGCTTTGCATTTCTTCACAGTAAGGAGAGTCGTGTCACACACTGCTTCTAGAGGGGGCGAGACAGGCGGGGTGCAATGTGGTGTTTGCGTGTGACAACGATCCGGACGCGTTGGAGGTTCACTCGGCAAACCACCCGCAGCCAACTAGTCGATATCTTCTATAATATTCTTCTGCACCGGGTCCGTCGAGCAGGAACCCTCAGTCTTCTGGCGTTTGCCGGTTTTGGCCTTCTTGTTGACGTAGAGCATGCGACGATTGCCGCTCTTGGTGTCGGTTAAGTTCACTAAAACACGCGCCATTTCCGATACCTCGTTCCATGTGAAGATGGGCGTGTCGGTGTTCTTCAAGTCTGCGTTGTCCTGAAGCTTGGCGTCAATCGCCATGTAGTGCTTCAGGCGATCCTTAACCACAATCTTATCTTTGCCAATCGTCTCCTCAAGCTCAATCTTATCGCGTCCAAGCTTCCACACAAACAGCGGGTCCGTGTCGCCGTGAGCGTCGTACCACATCTTCGCGTACTGCTCGCTGTGGTGCGGCTTGAACACAGAGTCGCGCGAACCTGGCGCCGCGGACGGAACCGACGTCGATCTCGCGATGCCACGGCGGCCTTGCGCCCACGCCGGGTCGGGCACCTCCGCTTCGGCGTCTATGTCGGCCACGATCGCCGTGTCGGTGTCGATAGATTCTGGCGTCTGGGCCACTGACTCACGTTGCTGCTGCTCCAATGAGCGCTGCCGTTCGATAGACAGCACGTAGTTTTTTTCAATCCACCTGGTTGCATTCTCGGTGTCCGAAGGGTTGTCTAGTGGACAGCCGTCGGAGAACCATTTGTCGAACCACAGCGCGGCTTCGATGGTGCGCATCTTACAACCCTTGAATTTATTGTTGTGCTCCGTGTGGTAGTAGTAGACGTCTCGGGCCCTCTTGTCCTTGTTTACGCGCATAAACACTCTCATATACCACCCTTGTCGCGTTTGTTGGCTTTTGTAGTATTGGAACAGTGTCTGGCTCTTGTCCTTGCGAAGGGAGGCCATAACGAACTCATCGTGCATGTACACCCACTTAGAGAGGGGGGTGTCGGTGTGGTCTTTGGTGCTCTCCTTTTTGCGTTTCTCCTGCTCGGCTGCGTTGGCCTCCACGATGTGCGACGGAAGAAACTTGTTCATGTACAACTGTTTGTTACATTTGATGAAATTGATCTTGTCGGCATGGGCATTGGGAATGCCGTAGTTCATACCAAACACGGAGGAGGCTGCAAAGTATCCACAGCAGAGCATGTCCATGTGAACGCTGTCGTTGACGGGCGACACCATGGTCTTCTCGACGTTGACATTAAACAAGTCGGTGTTCAGGTCGAGGATTGAGCAAGACGTGACACCGAAGACGCGCTGCATGTAATTAGTAGATGGATGAGCGGCGATGCTGTTGGGGAAGAATTGCGTTGTGCTGTTCTGAGTCTCTGTCATCAGCATGCATGCTAAAAACGGCGCGGTGACAAGGCGCTGATACTCAAAGCAGGGGATGGCAGGATGCATGACGTCCATATGCTTCTCGATAAGAAGCTCGAGGTTGCTCGCTGCAACTGATGAACGATCCTTGTTCTTGATCGGGATGCACATGGCGTTGCAGTAGTGCTGCAGATAGTGCAGTCCTTGGTCCATTCCGCGCTCGCCGTCTAGCATCGAGATGACCTTGTTGTACGACTGCCGTAGCAGCGTCGGCATCTGGCTCTTATCGACATAGTTTTTCATGTTGAACCAGAAGTCAGTGGGATCGTCCTTGTTGATCACAGTTGCCCCCCTCACAACGATTGTTCCACGAGGCGGGTCTCGAGTGGCGGCAATGCTCCAATCTTGCCAAGTCTGAACGGGTATCGACTCATTGTGATCTCCCCACTCGATGAGGGGGATACCAGCAGAGTACGACAGACTGTCGTCGTTACATGCCTCGTTCACCGGACGGTTGCCCTGCCAGACGTTGCAGAACGAGACCTTGGCCATCTCGTGTCCCTTGCCCCTGACCACTGCGTCCGTGATCGCGTTGCAAGCGGTGCCTTGGCGCTGCTTGATGCGCTCGTCCATGCGCACAAGGGGTATGTACACGTTGGCCTTCCGGACGTCGACCCCCTCCAACATGACGATTGCAGCGTTGTTGTGGCGGTCGTAGTAGGGGTAGTTGATCTCACTGGCGATTGAGTATGAAAGCGGGAAACAGTCTCCAGTGACGCACCACTTGTGGCACGGGATCGTGCTCTTGAGGCTGTCGTCCAGGTCATCCGGATTGCCATCGGTTGCTTGCTTGAACACGTCCGCCGCCATACTGTGGCAGTACCAGGTGGAGCACTTGTTCATGCAATTGGCAATGGTGCTCTCAGAGAACCGTTGCGAGATGTCGGGGTCTGCCTTCATCCACGCGATCGACCGGCTTTTCCACGCCAGGCATTCGGTCGCGTGGTTAACGACAAACTCCATGAATTTAGGGCGGTTGTTGCTGAACGACTCGACAACGTCGTCGATGCCAGTGTCCTTGAAATGTGTTCCTTCTTTGCAGAACGGGAGGCCGGTGCAGAATAGGGAGACCATGTCGTTCATCTCAGACTCCACGTTGAGCTTCTTTGGGTACACCATGGAGCATTCCCCCGCCTTGCCGGGTTCGAACTCAACGACCGCCTCGAATGTGGCGTATGACAGCTCCTTCTGCCGGGTGATGCCCTGGTGAGCGCGCAGCTCCATCACTTGGTCATCCACTATGAAACCGGCGACCTTCACGGACTGTTCGTTCGTCATGTCGACGCTGATGAACCCGAGCGACCCCCCCAGCGAAAACGCAGACTCCTTCATGCCGATGCCCATGTCGTTTCCAACTGTCTGTTTGTCGGTGCCTTGCTCGGTGTCCCGGGTGCGTCCCATGTTAATTGCGCTTCCGTAGTCCTTGGGGTCCAGGTAGCTGTTCGACAGTGTCTTGCAGCAGATGCTTGGGTAGTCGCTCGTCAGAGCAAGGGGGTGCACACACTTGGGGAAGAACTCTGCGACGCATACGGCACCCGTCTTGTCTGCCGTGGCTGCATTCAGAGCGTTGGAGATGCTTTCGAAGACGGCTCTCTTTTGGGAGAGCTTCATTGTGTCCTTCTGGCCAGGGTTGCACGCAATGCTGCCACCAGAAGGAACAGACGATACAAGCTGCAACGACTTTGGCATGGAAGTTTACGGCGCCACGAATGTGACCTCAGGTGTTGGTAACGCTCTGCGCTGTATGCTGTGCAGTAAAGAAGCTCCGCTGCAAAATGTGCTGCAGATCTCTGCAAGGCGACATCGAAATATTCATGGTCGAACGCCGTCACCCGTTGCATGGCGCCGACTACCGTGGCGCCGGTGCACCAGCGTAAAGCCGGTTGTCCGGCGCCTTGAAAGGGTATCTCCGCCTTTGGGTTCGATTCGATGCGCGAGCTGAGCGGTGGAGCTCAACAACGGCGATCGCTCTACTGGGAATAGTTCAAAACGTTCGCAACTACCCACTCCTGAGGCAGACGACGTGACCATCCCCGACGAGGCGTGGGACGAATGTGTGGTCATGCCAAACAATGCGGCCATCGACCTTGTTGCATCCTAGCGCAAGTTCGTCATGAAGTGGTATGGTTCGTTCGAGCCATCTCGGCACTTCGACGACTTGTTCATCACCAAGTTTGCATTGGAGCACGTGATGGCCGTCTCCCCCAGCCGCAAGCGGGCAACCGGGGAGGAACCAGTCGCACCAGTCAAGCGCGCAAAGCGCAGCAAGACTTGAACAAATTTTTTGTTACAATGTTGTCAATACATAACGGTCACAGCACCCGCCGTCATTGACATGACTATAGACGCGTTGATAGACGCGCATTCGTCGTCCGATATCAGAGTGCGTTTGATATCGACACTGAGACTGTCGTCGTCAATGACTGACAGTGCATCCCGGCTCTTGAGAATCATACTTGCCGTTTCCTTGAGCTCTATGACATGAAGACGCACGAGCTCGGGCGATATGGGCCCTCTTGCGACGACTTTGATTTTGGCGTGCGGCTTGCCAATCCACGTGTCTTTCGCACCAAACGACACGCTCAACACAGGCACAACAACAGCCCAGAGTACAGACATGTCTTCTTTGTGACTAAGCTGCTTGTGTGCGACTTACACTAACCATCTTAGAGATAAATAAATGGTCTTACAATACACGGCGCCGGAGAGTTGGTGGAAATACAAGTATTCCCACCAGTCACGTTTCGCTCAACGTGCCCACACAACCTCAGTCCACATGTTCGCGTTTGCTCATTATGTGGCGCGACGTCGACATCAGACGTGGCAGCCCGGCACACACTGTTCCCAGAAATAGGGTGATTCGCACTACGTAGAGGTCTATCCAGCTTCCGACAATGGCGCGGGACATGGAGTGCGCTGCGGGGGTGACAAACAGATCGCACACGGTGACCGCAAGGATGCCACTCTGTACGCACCAGAGAAGTCCTGACCCCATTAGCAGCAGGGCGTAGTCTCGCCTCCCGGGCTGGTCCCAGAACACGGGCCAGAGTGTGCCACAACATGAAGCTGAGAAGGCGCATCTGGTCAGCACAATGATTGACACAAGCAGCGACACGAGCATGCGTGCCGTCGGGTCAAACTTGCTAGATGACATGGCCAGAGTAGGCGACTCCGAAAAAGCCAGCATCACGGCCGCCGTCGAGTCTACAATGGCAGTGGACCCCCCCAGCTTGCTAACGGGGGGTTCTTCAGTATCGCAAACCAGACAATACCACCGATTGAACCAGTGGACCAGCGACAGAGCACCCGCCACAAGCTCGAGGATGCAAACCCGGAGCTGGTTGTCGTTTGAGAGCGACGAAAACCTCAGTATCGCCACCATAAACCTGGACAATACGGCCACGAACCCAATCCATTTGTCCTCGGATAGAGTTTCAGAAGGCTCTTCGGAGGAAACCACAGACCCATTGTTTTTGGAAATAGACACACAGTTTTTGAACAGCCACGACGAGCTGGCCGTCTTCTTCTTGGAGCGCACGAACACGACCGCCGCGGCAACGGTGATCATCAGCATCTTCAGGATGCTGGCCACAAAAGCACTTGTGGAGTTGGCCAGTCTGGGAAGTCCGTCAAGCGTAGGGTCGGGTTCCGCCGACAGCCAGTAAGACTCGGGTGTCTCCATGCTGACGAACAACGACGTTGTTGCAACACGTCTGAAAGGTATGCTACTTGCCGTCCGACAGCTTCTGCGTGGTATGCAGTCCAGCCAGTACATAATGAGATCTCGCTTGTACTTGGTCAGATTTAATGCGCAATCCACGCCAATCTCGGTCATCGTTCGCCGAGTCTCCACGCTGCCAGGCTCCGTGTTGTAAATCCTGGTGTCAGCGATTGAGAGCCAAGATGTCTCTACCAGTGCCTCCTCGGGGAACAGTGCAACGTGATCTGAAGCTTTGCACTCGTGCGCGTCGTCGCTGGCCGCGGGGGCATTGCTGAAGACCTTGTTGGACTTTAGGTCACCGATCTTGGCCACAAGGCCACCCGTCGCGCTGAGCGTAAGCGGCACCTTGGAGGCGGAAGAGTTTGCCCCCGAGCTCGGACTGTAACAAAAGTGTGTCGATGTGAGCCAGTACGCGTATCCTTCGCGCATGAAGATCTCACCAACGACACCCGATATTTGAAACGCTGTACTATACTCAACATACTCAACCGACCCGTGGCGATAGTCAAACTCGAACACCCGGGCGTAGTTGCCACCTCGGCGGCCATCTGTGACAATCAGCACATCGGAGCACCAACCATCCACCGAGCAACCCACCGTCGTGCTCTCGACGGCGTCCTGTGCAAAGAGATGGAGTCCACGGCTTGAATCGCTCGTCTTCTTCACGGCGTCCAGTCTCAGCAGAACAGGAAGCTGAGTTGGCGGACTGCCCACCATCACATCGACTGTGGAGTAGTCGGCGTGCCTTGTCACGCGTAGGCAGGTTGCCTCGTCGGGTATCAGGATGCCACCCGCGGATCCTTTGCTTTCCGGCATCCACAGCAACACACAGGTCCCCAAAAAAACGTGTGCGGCTATGGCAGTCATAAAAAATACAGAAGCGGTAGGCCACAGAAACAAGAAGTAACATACCCGCTTTACAATGTTCTCTCGCGCATGCTTCCCATCCTTGGTGCCAACGGGTGTCACTGGGAGGTACGTTGTCTTGGCCACCCCTTGCATGACACACCGCCTCACCCTCTACTCACGCCTCCATACAAATTCACGCAGAGTAGAAATAGCCGCCCTCATCTACCAAGAAGCCGCTGATTCTGGCAAAATTGTCGAGGGCGCCTATCGTGGCATCTGCCTCTGATCTTATGGTTTTGTCTGATACACTTTGGAACCCAACAACAAGCTTTCTGAAGGTTGACCACATAACCACTGGCGGCACCATCTTTAACGTTGAGTTAGTAATGTATTGTTCGAAACCGTAGATGTCTTGCAGCCGAGCCATCCACTTCTCGTTTCCCGACGGCACAGACCATGCTAAGGAGCTGCCGTATGTCAGCTTCTCAATTTCGTACGTCTTCATCACTGCATTGGACAAGTCGTTCATGTTTGTCTTGAGAGTGAGGATGGCTTGATCTATCGCCACTGCATTCGGTCCTGAGCCAAATATGGCATGCGGTTCTAGCTGGTCAAAATTGAATTCGCCAGGCTTCGTAAACTGAGGATTCTCCTCCTTGCGCTTCTTGCTTGGTTGGACGGCCTCTTTGTCCATGCCTAACTGGAGCACATGTTCCAATCGCGATCCGCTGGCAAGAGGACCAGTGGGTCGACGCGACATCCAACTTGTCTTTGTGCCAAGTTGGTACAAGTACACTGACTAAAGAGTTTTGTCAGTCCTTATCAATACAACGGTGTACCAGGTTTATTGTGCTTTTCTACAAAAGTGCCTCTACCTCAGTGCCCGCACGCACGCGGTCCAGCTTTGTGGCCCGGAATGCTCCAACACTTTTACCCCGCTCTTTGAGCAGTTCGTCTATTTGACGGTCGCGCTCCGCAAGCGCCTCGTCCGTAACGCCGATACACGTCACATGCATCCCATCTTCTTGACAAGATCCTCTGCTTCGGACGTTGCACCACACTCTATCAGTATCTTGTATTTCTTGGCCATGTCCTCAAACTTGAGTCTCTTCTTCTCAGCTTCAAGTCTCATCATATTGATCTTGTGCTCTCCCTGCATCCGCTCCTGCTCCAGCTTACGCTTTCGCTTGTTGAACATGTCTTCTTCTTTAGACGACTCCTCGTCTCGTTCGCGCTTTCGCTTGTTGAACATGTCTTCTTCTTTAGACGACTCCTCGTCTCGTTCGGCTTTGAGTGTAAGATGCTTTGACATCGCGGTAACTGCAATGCACTTGTCCTTCATACTCTTCTCCATGATCTGCACGACGTTCTGCATCTTCTCCGCGGCATGTTCTTGGTATTCTGGTCCAGTAGCGTTGCATACTTGCATCATAGACTGTATTAATTCCATCCATGTATTCCAAGTTTTCATCAGATCGTCGAACTCTGGTAGCGGCCCAGGTATGTTGTCGCCACTGTTGTCAATTGGCACACCCTTGACCGGTCCAGCCCATGGAATGTACTGTGTTGCGCCACGAATACCATTAAGGTCACGTACTGACATCTGTATCACACCAGCCCATGGCATGAGGCCCGTGCCCAAGACTTCTTGGACCGCGGTGTTGACTGCCAACTGCGCGCTTTGCTCGTCCTGGTCATTTTCATACTCTATTGGATGATACACGAACGTGCTCAGTGTATTTGCTGTTGTTGTTGGCATTGCCGACATACTTCCACACCGAAGGTTGTATCCACGCGGATGTATGGTATCGAGCTTCTCAATGTAAAACGACTCATTAAGGTCGAGGTCATTCTCGCTGCAGCGGAGAAGAACTCGCACATTCATCTTGTTGCCGTGCTTCTTGTAAGCATCTCGGATCGCTCTACATGACGAATGTGGTGTCTTGTGCTGCGAGATCCTCGCACCCAGTTCTTGAACGGTCTTTCCGATGTATGAGAGCCCGTCCGGGCACGTAATTGCATACACAATACCCACGCGCTGAGACATTTGCTCGATTAGAATACATTAAAACACTATACAACTTACTCTGTGGTCTTACATTGCGCGGCGCCGGCTATCGCAGGGGCAACAGTGCCTCTAACTCAGTGCCCACACGCACGCGGTCCAGCCTTGTGGCCCGGAATGCTCCAACACTTTTACCCCGATCTTTGAGCAGTTCGTCTATTTGACGGTCGCGCTCCGCAAGCGCCTCGTCCGTCATTGTGACTCTGCTGTAGATCCACATAGCAATCGCACTTCCAAACGGAGCGCAAATGCACAGCGCAAGCGACACAATGATTGCAAGCACACAAAAGATGAGACCACCGAGCTGCGACAGCCCGCAGACAATGGCGGACCCTCGTTGAACCCCCGACGTGGCGTTCATGCCAGAGAGTGCCAGGTTTCGGATGCTGTCGATGCCCTCCGCAACGCGGAGGATTGCCCCCATGGGAGCGGTGGTGATCGTGTTGCTGGCCCAGTCCTGGCCCAGGGCCCCGAGGACGGACTTCACGCTGTCGGCGCTGCACGCCGTCTCAAACTCCAGGTCGTCAAAGTTGAAGTCTCCAAGCTCATAGTACTGACGGAAGTTTAACATCTTGCTCGGACCGGAGGGCACCATAGGGACACACATTCTGCGAGTACGATGGGTCTCGACCCTGGTGCCGTCTCCAAAGTCCCTCGCTTCCACTGTCGGGTCGGGTGAGTACAGATAGCACAGGAAGACATCTGCGGACGCACACACCGCCAAGTTAGATGATGTGGACTGTGTGTAATGTAGAACCAGTGGCTCATGCAGCGCACCGTAAACTATGTATCGAGTCAGCTCCGTGAAGAAGTTGTAACCGCCCTCCGTCTCGTCGTACGCGGAGTACTTGTTGCTTACGCTGGTTTGCAGCAGGGGAACCGTGGCCGCAGCCCCGAGGAACCCCTCGGCCAGCTTGCGCATGCGCGACGTGCGGTGGTGGTTGCTGTTCTCCAACGTATTCCATACAGCCGACATCGCGTCGTTGCCGATTACAGCAGACTCCATGGCCGCTGCCAGCACCGACTCGTGATGGTCCTCGTTTGCGGGGCGAGTCGTACGGAGGGACTCCTTCATGCGACGCGCATGGTCCTGACGCAGCGGCTTCGATCTGTGCCGGTTCGTGACCCATGCGTGGAGTTCACGGAACATGTTGCCAATCTTGCTGGGTGGCACGTTCATGTCCAGCATACTGACACCGGTCTTGTGCTCCGCCTTGAGAGGACCACTCGGAAGCTCTCCGTTCTCGTGGACGTGGTCCAACATGTCGTCGCGGCGCTTCAGCAGGCGACCGGCTATGGTGTGCGTATCCTTCACCACCTGCTTCCAGTCGGCCGCACCTGCAATCCACCCGTGCTCGCGGACGTGCTCACTGGGGATGGTGATGCCGACCTCCCGTGCGGACAGATGCCGCCCTCCGTCTCCAGACCTCTTCGCCATGTCGGCCGCAAAGCGCTCTTCCACCTGGTCGAAGAACGCCGACATAGACGATTCGCTCAGTCTTCTTGGTTGCTGCTTGTTCAAGTTTTCTTCCGCTGCCCTCGTCACTCGCTCCATCAAGTCGTACCCATCTGCCACCAGGTTGCTCACTGATTGAGCCGACTTGATGGTTGTGCCGACGACAGAGCCTTCCGCAGACACAATGGCGGCCATTGTTTCCTTTCCGATCTCGAAGTAGGACGGGGGTTCCGGCGAGTGCACTTGCGGCATCAAGGACGACGCGCGGCTGAGCGAAGCTGCCTTGTGCACGCGGCTTGCAAAGTGCGAGGCGTTGTGAAGCCACCCGTGAGTGTCTTGTTGCAGCTTTCTGGACCTCGACTTGATTTGCTTCTTCGGCTTGGGCTTTGCCAGAGCGCCCTGGCTCTTATGCTCCTCTACAGCGGCGCGCGCGCTCTTCAGAGAGCGCCCGTGAAACCCCGTGCGTTGATGCAAAGACCGCCGATTCGACTCCTCCTCCGACCTCTGCTTCGCTCGCACCTTGGCGGCCATGTCTGCAAACACCGGATTGCTCTTGAAGTTGCTCATGGTCTCCGTCGCTGTGCTTGCTACCATCAACGGCTGGGCAATCATCTTTGCAACACTCAGGCCGTACTTGCCCAGCTCGGTGTCGATAGAGTCTTTTGATAATCCGTGTTTGGCGGCAATGTGATTCACAAGCGAGCTGGCGATGCACTCCACCTCAGACACGTCGCCGTCGATGCGCTTGCTGTGCGGGTCTTGCGATCTGCATCGAGGGTCTGAGTGAAGGTGCGGCGAGATAATGTCGACGGCAACCCTCTGATCCACCGACATGTCGATGTGTCCCTTTTCGTGCATGCGCCTGAGAATGTGTCCCATGCGACTGTGCGCTTGCTGCTGAAAGACCTTGTCGCAGTACTCCCGCTTGCAGTCGGTTTCTCCCGTGCGCTTGTTGCGGCGACAGCACGCCTTACCCACACCCTCCTCTATCAGCCTACGACGTTCTTCTTCCTGCTCTTTTAGGCTTTCCTTGAGACGCCGCGTGTGCTTCGCATTTTCTCCCACCTCGTTGCGCAGACCAAAGGGGTGGGTAAACCACACGGTGCAGTTGATTGCTCGGAGGCTCACGCAATCCCAGCACGCCTCTGCAGAAGCCGTCTCGTCCAGCTCCGCCCACAATACGGCTGCCTCGCGTCTGACCTTGAGGGCGTTTTCTGGGTTGCGCTTACGGTCATTGCACACTGTCTTTGTCAGGTTGACCATGTTGACCTTTAGCTTATGCATGTGTTCCTGAAAGTGTTTGTCCGCCTCCTTATTGGCTTCGTCCTCCGTCGCGTGCACAGACTCGGACTCGTGTTCTACTTGATCCAAAAGCTTCTCGAACTCGTGTTCGTAGTCTTGTTCCAGTCGTCGTCTGCTGGCCTGGCGGTAGATCTTGACGCCGTCCACTCGCAGCATACGTGCGCTCTCAAAGCTTCGCAGGTACACAAACCTCCCTTGCGCGTTGTCCATGCCCTCCATGCACCGAAGTATAGTCCTCGAGTCGATCGTTGCCGTTGTGTTGAGAGTGGCGCACCGCGTTCCAAACATGGCTAGCTGCCTTGACACGTAGATCTCCACCCATCCCAGGTCAAAGAGGCCGCCCTCTGTGGCCTCCAGGCGGCGGCCACTCACCGGGCTGCCTCCCACACATGGCCCAGACGTTGAGCAGCAAGCGCGGAGTCCACAGTCGTTCATGTCGCTGCCATATGCACAAAGCGCCGTCTCGGACGTAGGGTAGTTCATCTCCGACTGGCCTCCGTCCTCACCTGCGCACAAGGAAATCGTTTGGAAACGGGTTGTCGGCAGAGAGAAGAGTGCAGAATGGAGTGCCGGTTTGTGGTGTCACACCGGCACTTCACTGGCCAGAACCCTTTCGAGTTCTGGTTGAGGGTTAGACTACTAGTGTGTGGTGGTGTGGGTTCGAATCTTGCAAGCGCACATATTCCGTTGTTGATGTGATAGACTTGGTTGATCACGCAATTGTTCACGTTGTCGTCGCACGGGATGTATGGAGGCGGTGGAGGCCCGGGAGGCGGCGGGGACGGCTGCGGAGAGGGCGGTGGTGGTGGCGGGGGTCCGTTGGGGTTGGGCGGGGGAGGCAGCGGTGGCGGCAACGGAGGTGAGGGAGGTGCTTGAGGCATGAGGAAGATCTCAACGGCGTAGATGTCGTCCACTTCTTGTCCTAAATCATACAGAATCCACTGCGAAACACAAGCAAACAATTGGGCAGTCGTTCAAATAGCTCGTAGAATGGTGGCTACCACCAATAGATTAAATGGGTTCGATGTGTGTGTGTGTGTCAATTGGCAACGTACCGGGTGTTCTTTGTCCATGGGAACGCATGCCGTCTGACCGCTGTCGGTACACTCTGCGAGTACATCTGTACTTCCAGGCATCTCGCTCGTGTCGAACCCACCCGATGCCAATACGCGAGTTGGCATTGCAACATCCAACTCTGACAGTGGCGGCATTGGCGGAGGTGGCGGTGCCGGCGGCAGCTTGATGAGTTCTTGGAATCGATCGGCGTCTGCGAGCAAACAAACACACTCTAAGTTAGCTAAGAAGAAGCGGGAAAGGCGGAGGTTCGAGTCGGTGGTGAACTCACCGAAAGCACAGAGATTTGAGAAGAAGCCTGCGCAGGAGGACGTCTGGTCTTGCGCCTTGTTGTCCTCGCCGTCGGCAACGGCCCAGCTCACCTGCGGAAACAGATTAAAACCCCGTCAAAACCAAAAGCGGACAGGGGTTCGAGAGTGGCTGGCAACTCACGCAGGTCGGATGACACAGGTTCTCTGCCGCGATCTGGCTTGTCGACGGAGGGCTCGGAGGAACGGGAGGGTCGACCGGAGGGGCGGGCGGAGACGGGGGGGGCATGGGCGGCGTGCCTGGCGGGTGAGGCGAGTCCGGAGGACTTGGAGGCGGACTCGGTGGCGGTGGCGGTGGGCTTGGAAGCGGACGAGGAGGACGGTATGGCGGCAACGGCGGGGACGGTGGGTTGGGCGGCGAGGGGGTCATGTCCACCACAACCCTCGACGTCTTGGCCAGCTTCATAGGAGCGCAGGTCCCCACCAACTGCTCCAACGGCGAGGTGGACACCCAGTCAACAAACTGACGTACTACGTTTTCAGAGGACGTGAACGTGCACGACACTACGGTTTTATTATCAAACCCGTCGCATCCACTCGGATCCACGAGAGCAAAAGAGACGGGCTCGATGGTGGCAATCGCGGAACGCGATAGCAACGCACAACGAGCGTCTGCGTCCTCTTGAGAAACCACAGAGGTGCGAATCTCTTGCACTATTGCATAATGCAAGTTGCCGTATTTCATCTGCGGAAACAACGGAGGCAGCCCCGGGCTGGGCGGCGGCAACGTTTGTGCTTGCATCAACAACACGATAATAAAATGCATTCTCTATGCCTTTTATGCTGTGCCCTGCTACTGGTTAGCGAGGCATGTGATATCACATCGGCACGCAACTACAAGTGCAACGATGGATGGAGACAGAGACCTTGAGATTGGGTCGTACAAGGTGGGAGCGGTTCGGGTAGCTGGCGTACGCTTCATAGGGGCCTGTTGTTATGTCTTCATTGGTCTTGTGGCCTTCACTGTTCTCGTTTCTTATGTCCCCGTATCCGGAGTCACTGAAGCACCAGCATACGCAAAGTCATTGCTGTACATGTCATTGGGGTGCGTAAGCCATAGCATGAACTCTACCCCCCCCCCCCTCCCTCTCTACTGACGTTGCTCTCTTTGTATGTAGTTACCACTTTGACGACGTGCAGGAAGCTCTATCTGCAATTAGCCCACCACCACCGTCCTTTTAATTAGGGCGACCTGCTGTGCCAACCTGGGGGTACTCACCGCGTGTGCTAAAACGTGAAATTGAATTTGTTGTTTGATACACGATTGTAACTACACACATTTTACACCCTGTCCATTTCGGATGAAAAATTCGGATCCCATTGGTCGGGACAGTGTTGTGCCACTACAACCATCTCTACAGCCTTCAGAGACAAGCAAGGAAACGCCGCCTGCTCTGGATGCGGCTTGTCTCCCTCGACCACAAAGCCTCCGTCCCAGGGTACGATGTGCACACTTGACACGTCTCCGTCGCTCGTGCTGCGACTCCTGTCTAGACATCTGCAGCAGAGAAACCTAAGCAGCGACATCCCGCTTCCGCTTGTTGCTTGCGACTGGTGTTATATTTCTCTCGCAGTCGACGCACATACGGAAATTATTGAAACAGTGTTTGCACAACGTCGTCTTCTTGCAGCCATTACAACGATGTCCATACTCGCCGAGTGGCGGGGCATGGTCGCACGAGTGACACAGAAATCCCACTTCCTTGCTAAATTTTGATCGATCGCATAGCGGACATAGGCCTCGCGTCTTCAGAATGCAATCGGCGCATACCTTAAGTGTGCAACGCTCTTGTATGCAACACGACGATACAAGGGTGTCCTCCAAACACACGGAGCACGTGTCTTCAACCAACTTGTTTGAAGCGGCTGGCGCTGGGCGCGCACACCCACCGCCTTCTGTGTTTTGCTTGGATTCCAAGACGCGTTTGTGAAACTCTGAGAAGTACGCCACCGCGCGACAGTCGAATGAGTCCGCGCGGCTCTGGCTCCTTGTGTTGATCATGTCGTACAGGGGGTGCCGGCATCTGCCGCACTTGCAAAAGCCGGACATGCTGCTCTTCTTGATGATGCTTGTAAAGTGATGGCTGGGAATACGCGTCAACACCTTGCGCTTGTGCTCGAACGCAACGTACCACTGATACACGCGCTCGCCGCTCTCGCTGTGCATCCATACAACCACCACATCTTCCGCCGTCAGATTTTCGAAGCATTCGACACAATTGTCGCTCTCACATTGAGTACGCGACGAGCTACACATACGACTCTCGTCCTTGGACCGGATCCACGAGATGTTGGCCCATGGAATGTTGGCTGAGCTTTCTTTCACTTTGATCTTGAACGGAGAAATGATGCTGCGGTGACATCGAGGCACTTCAGGAGCCGGCAACAGACCGCGCTGGTATAGAACAACAAGTCCACCGTCAGTGCTTACCGCTTCTTTAGCACCGATCACTTCTCGGTGTACTTTGTTATTCTTGTCCAACAGCACCGCAGATAGTCCTTCTAGACAAGCTGGCACTTTACACAGCAGCGACATTCGGTGCCACTTAACCCACAACCCTTTCCCGTTTCAGGTGCATCTATAGCAATCCCGCCGTAGCCAACTCTATATCCAAATCCTTCTTGGCGCCGGACAACTGTGGCGCCGTAACGCGTCTCACCCAGCCGACCACATTGCGACGTGCGGCCCCGCTGCGGTATACCACCCTTCATCCTCGGCGTTGAGCTAGTAGGGGTCATATGCCGGGCTGGTCGGGTCATAGACCGGGCTGGTCGGCGAGTAGGAAGGTGAGTACGACGGGCTGGTCGGCGAGTACTGCGGGCTTGGTGGGCCTTCGGACTCGAGCCCGTCGCTCGGAAGCGGTGGGAGCGTCAGCGAGGTGCCCTGGCCGCCCCCACGCGCAAAAGCGCGTGACGGACCTGGAGCACCGGGGGCAACGGGGCTCGAATACTGCTTCTTCGAAGTGGGCGTGACAGACTCGCCACTCGCCGCCGCGTCGTGCTGCAGCAGGCGCTTCTTTATATTCTCGCCGGAGCGCTTGATCTGATCGATCATGGTCACGGAGCTCTTGCCCTTGCTGGCAACGGCGGGTGAAAACTGCATCTGCGTTCCGACGATGAACGCAAGTGCCTCTCCGATGCGGTCAATCTGCTCGCCCATCTTGTCCACCTTGGTTTCGAGGCGCAGCTGAGTCATCTTCACATCTTCAAAGTGGTTGGCAGTGAACTGGCCCATCTGGTTGTAGCCCGCGCGAATTTGCCGGCGGATGGAGCTGGTCTTGTACGCGAGTTCGCCAAACATGGCACTGTTCTTGTCGCACCGCATCTTCATGTGCTCCATGGCAAATTCCTCAATGTGCTTCGGCATATCGGAGCGCTTGCACCGGTGAGAGCATCCAAGGTCTTCAAAAGGGCAGCCCACGACGACTTGCTTGCACGACATCTTGTGTATGGGAAGGTCTTTGAACCTGCACTTTGTGTTGCACCCATCTTCGTTGCAATCGACCCATGACAGGTTGACCATGCTGTCCACGAAAGGAGCATGCTTCCCGAAATTGAGGTCCTTGTCCATGTACATCGGCTTTCGGCACGTAGGGCAATTCCTATTGGGGTGGCTCACTCCCTCGTTTTGCAGGCCAGCCATTTTCATGTTGTCTAGACATTTGAAGCAAAAGAAGTGGTCCGCGGAGCAGGCGCGACGCGCGTCGATGACTGGCCCTAGGCAGATTCCGCACGTGAAGTTGGACATCGCTTCTTGGTCGAGAAAGGTCACACCATCGGCATTGGGTGCAACGGCGGGGGCATTCCCAAAGTTCATCTCGTGTGCAACGTACATCCTGCCGGCGCCACGATGTCCAACCTTAGGTGTGGGTCACACGCCGACAAGGCGGCAGGGCTGTTCGAATGGATCGCGCAAACCTGCTCTTTGTGGGTTGTGGCGAGATGAAGTATCGTATCCCGCTGCGAATGGTGGGCAAAGGCCCCATGGCGCCGGAACACGCCGACCGTTGCGGGACCCCGGCGCCACGACCGCCTAATATGTGTGAATATACAACACAGTGTGAAATCTCGAGCGATCTGGTTGACGAACCGCGCCATTTCGTACACAGGTGCCGGTGGAGTGCCGGTTCCCGGCACTCCACCGGGGGTAGCCCAAACCACCGAGTTCCGGTAACGTGCCGGGTACCGGCACTCCACCGGCACTCGCGCCGTGGCGGGCACTTGCTCAGGACAGCGCGAGTGCCGGTGGAGTGCCGGTACCCGGCACGTTACCGGAACTCGG
>Ga0209603_1001654_pt1 | contig 22664 bp, 18 predicted proteins | sample COGITO_mtgs_1206_FD_184812 | JGI IMG/M metagenome (GOLD analysis project Ga0209603, IMG submission 184812) | Pelagic marine microbial communities from North Sea - COGITO_mtgs_120607 (SPAdes) (version 2) | ecosystem: Environmental > Aquatic > Marine > Epipelagic ... | reverse complement strand
CCAAAGCCTGGTGTTCTCACAATTACTCGGTCTACTTCACCGCGTTCGTAATACTTCAGTAGCTTTTCTTCAACCTTGTCCATATTGGCCAAGTTACTTTTATAGCTCGCACCTTCGGCTGCTTGTACGATCATGAAAAAGTTACCACGGTCTTCTTGTGGTGCAAGTTCCTGTGGGATTGTTTTAAATAGCCCGTAAATAAGAGCAAGAGACATAAGCATAACAACAACTAAACCAGCTTTGTTAGACACTGTTTTGTTCAGCTGTGCTTCGTAGCTTGTTTCTAATTTGTGAAAACCTTTATCTAACCACTGGCCTACTTTTGATTCGCGCTCTCGGTATTGTAATATTTTTGAACACAACATCGGTGACAATGTCAGTGCCGTAAAGCTTGAAAATATAACAGCGGCGGTTACAGCAATGGCAAACTCAACAAATAAACGACCAACATTTCCTTCTAAGAATACCAGCGGTATAAACACCGCAACCAATACTAATGTAGTGGCTATAACGGCAAACCCTACTTCTCTGGCACCCTGATAAGCAGCTAATAGTGGTGGTTCGCCCTCTTCCATTCTTCGATAAATATTTTCAAGCACAACAATAGAGTCATCTACTACCAAACCAATGGCTAGTACTAACGCTAATAAAGTAAGTAAATTAATAGAAAAGCCTAAAACCATAAGTACCGTAAAGGTAGAAACCAATGCAACTGGCACAGTAATAGCTGGAATAAAGGTAGCGCGCACATTACCTAAGAATAGGTAGATAACCAGAACAACTAAAAATATAGCGATAAATAAAGTGTTATAAACTTCATCAATCGACTTGGCGATAAAAACAGATGAATCATAGGAGTCTTCAATTGATGTCCCTTCCGGCAATGTCGCTCGGATATTGTCCATCTCAGCTCTCGCGGCTTCTACAACATCTAAAGTATTGGCTTTGGACTGTTTAATGATCCCTAAGCCAATCATGTTTGCGCCGTTCCCTCTAAAGGTATTTTCATCATCTTGTGCGGTTAACTCAACTTTTGTAACGTCGCCTAACCTTACTAAATAACCATCATCACCTTTTGCTACTACCATAGACTGGTATTGCTCTGGGGTTTTATAAGCTCTTGCTATTCGAACGTTAAATTCGCGATCAATAGATTTTATTTCGCCTGCTGGCAATTCCACATTTTCGCGACGAAGCACATTTTCAATATCAGCAACCGTCACGCCGCGAGCGGCCATGGCATCTTTATCCAGCCATACTTTCATCGAGTAATCTCGACTTCCGCCAAGCCTCACACGAGCAACCCCATTTACAACAGCAAATCTGTCTACAATGTAACGTTTAGCATAGTCTGTCAGCTCTAATGTATTCATGGTTTCTGAGTTCAATACAAACCATACAACCACATCTTCATCGTCATTGGCTTTGAATACTTCTGGTGGTAACGCTTGGTCAGGTAAACTGCGCAGAGCTCTAGAGACTCGTTCTCTTACATCATTGGCTGCGGCATCAATATCCACCGCTGTTTTAAATTCTATGGTGATGTTTGAGCGACCATTACGTGAGCTCGAGTTAATATTTTTAACACCTGAGATCCCCGATATACGAGACTCTAGGATTTGAGTTATTTTGCTTTCAACTATTTCTGCTGACGCACCAGGGTAGGAAGTACTTACCGACACAATTGGAGGGTCAATATCAGGGTATTGCCTAAGGGCCAACATAAAGAAGGCAACAATACCGAAGGTAACTAGCAGTAGATTTACAACCGTTGCAAAAACCGGTCGTTTTACGGAGATATCAGAGAGCAACATAATTACGCATCCTTATTCGGTGTTGTCACTTGAGCGCCGTCACGCACTTTTAGTACACCTTTAAATACGACTTGATCACCGGCTGACAAACCTTTCACCACTTCCGCTGAACCAGGCTTTCTTCTTCCTAAAACCACCTCTGTTTTAGAAACACTATTATCGCCATTTAAAACATAAACAAAATGCTGGTTATTTATTGGAATAATTGCAGATTCTGGAATAACTAAAGCGTTGCTTGCTTCTGTAGTTACCTTTATTTGCAGTAACATGCCAGGTCTTAAAGACTTAGCTTCGTTATTAAAGATGGCTCTTACTGAAAACGCCCTTGAAGTTTTATCGACTCTTGATGAGATACTGTCTATGACGCCTACAAAGGGTGCTTTGAATGCAACATGCATGGCGCTGACTTGTTGGCCAACTTCTACTGCAGTTAGATACTTTTCAGATAATTGGAATTCGACTTTTATTTTATTTACATCATCTAAAGTAACAATATTAGTACTTGTTGTTATCAGTTGTCCTGGGCTTATTTGACGTAGGCCAACTTGACCTGAAAATGGGGCTTTGATGAACTTTTCATCGAGTCTGACTTTTGCAACTTGCTGTTGTGCTTCTGTGGATTCGATCAAGCTTTCTTGCTTTTCAATTGCACTGGCCGCAGTCGCGCTTTGCTTTTCAAGATCTTTTAAACGCTTAAGTTGTCTTCTATGTTCGTTTAAGGTTGCCTTGAATTCATTTACGTTGGCTTTTTCTTCATCGTGACGCATTGTTACCAATAACTGTCCTGCCTCAACAAACTGACCATCGTCAAAGTGAACAATATCAACTCTGTCTGTGCTGTTGGCTTTTAAATCAATAGATTCATTGGCTTGTGCGGTACCAAGTGCTGCAATTTCTTCGTTGTAAGGAATTGTTTTTGCCTCAGCGACTTCTATTAATATTGAGCCACCACCTCGTTGCATTTCACTCTTTTGCTCTGATGGCCAAAAAGCGATAGCCAACATACCTGACAAAACAATAACAATCCAAAGAATTGGGTTTCTGAACATGAATAGATCCTACTAATAAATGATTTAAAAATTATAGTAGAATCATACCTGATTGAGGTAAATCAGCCATGTGATTTGGCTTGAGTTTCAATCACCTTATCTGAACATTTACAGATTGTTAGTAGTATTCTACTTTCTTTATTTTTCTTGGGCGGGTATTGATACGATACAAATCGAAAACTAGTTTCATATCGAGTTCAAGTTCTGTGGCGTAAGTGTCTCCTACAGGGTAAGACTTGACTAATCTGGCACCTCGGATCACACCTTCAACTTTTGCCTTAAGTTGATCATCTTGAGCGATTAAATTCTTAACTTCCGACTTTCCTTTGATCTGGTAACCATAAACCTGCTCGGCTAATTCTCTATAGGCGTCTAATTTTGATGCTCGCATTGCCATTATTTGCCTAATTTGTGGATCATTGCCGCCTTGAGCTGATATTGGTGCATAACCTACCGCCCGAAGAACAGGAAACTGCTCAGGCTTTTCATATTCCCAACTAACATGTTTATCCAGCAATGATGTGCAACCTGTTACTAACAGTGCTAAAAACAACATCGCAATAATTCGAATTTTCATAATTCACCTTCAAGCCCAATCTATTGGTAACAAACCATTCAAATTTTAGGCCAGTTTATCCGTAGACTCTCAGTTAACAATTAGTATAGCCCGGTTAGCAAGTTATGATGCCAAAATGGTCTGTAAATTGCAGAATTGACTACAAACTACGTATTGCCTTTATCGTTTAAACTCAAACGACAATACTTTGACGGGTAGAACCTAACCATGAAGAGAAGCAAAACATGATTAACCCTGCATTAAATAAATTCATAGCATTAGCACTATTTTTAGCTTTGTCTTTTGCGGCACAGGCTGATTGGTATGAGGCAACTGGACAAGCAAAAGTAAGATATGGCGATGTCGCTAGCGCTAAAACCAGAGCCACACAAGATGCCGTTAAGCAGGCTATGCTATTTGCGGGCGCTAATGTTGCAAGCATTCAACAGATTTCAAAAGGTTTATTAGTTGACGATTCTATCCAAGTTAGAGCTAATGGCGCTGTCAATCGAATAGAAATTGTAAGTGAACAGCAAAAAGGTGACTCTATATCGGTAACAATACGAGCAGATATATTTCCTGAAGAAAGAGCTTGTTATGCTGCAGAGTTTGGCAAAAAAGTAGCCATCACTCAATTCCCAATTCAACATTGGGAACACGCTAAAGTAGGTGGCCTGTATGGCCTAGAAAAAGAGATCCCTCGAAAAATTGTCGCAATGCTTCAGTCCGGCAGTTCAACAATATACCCAGTTGCGTGGTTAGATAAAAAACTTAGCGTGCATCAAGATTTTGACCAACAGGGAAAAGTTCGTCATGAACTGATTGATGCCGTTGCTCAAAACGCCAACTCGCAATTTGTCATGTTTGGTCGTATCAGTGACTTGTCTTTTGGCGATATGTCTAATTCTTATAGTTTTTGGGAAGACGATGAATTTGAGCGCTTTTTCACTTTCGAACTAATGATTGCAAACGCACTTACTCATGAAGTTATATATAAAAACAGTTTTCACACTGAAGCCGAATGGACTTTTGACATGAGGGAGACTGTAAATGTTAATAGCCGTAAATTTTGGAACTCTGAATATGGCTCGGCCATTGAGCGTAATCTAACTGACATGCGAGATGACATTCTTGGACAACTTAGCTGTCAGCAACTTCAAAGCAAAATATTAGCAATTCAAGAAGGGAAACAAATTCAGCTCAATATTGGTCGTGGCCAAGGCGTCTTTATAGGCCAAGAATACAGAGTCTCTTATCGTGCTGACATTATAGATAACTCAGGGAACCTGCTGACCAACTTTGTAATTAGTCCTTATCGAGTTCGAATAACAAAAGTGTATGAAAACTCTGCGATTGCTGAATCCTTGGATAAAGACTTTATGAGTAACGTGCAGGTAAACGATGTGATTGAGCTAAAAGACTGGTCTACAGATTGGTAGGTTTCTGTTTTGAATTTAATTAATTTGCTATAGTCTTTAGTTATTATTTACGATGAAATTTTTCAGTCCAAAATGTAATCAATTTGGCACCTAACGGGGAAAACAATGACAATTGCAGCACTGCAGTCGATTGACGGCTTAGATTTAAAAACAGGCCTAACAAATTGCATGGATGATGAGCAACTTTATAAAGATGTTATCTCAATGTTCGTTATTCAATTAGACCAAGATATTCCAATGGTTAGACAGTTTTACAATACCCAAGACTGGATAGGTTTAGGCAAGGCTTGTCATGGCATCAAAGGTGCGGCTGCTAGTGTAGGTGCGCATAAAGTTCAAGACGCGTCTGCTGAATTAGAAAAGGCAGGTAAGGAAAATAATGGGGACGTAATCAATTCTCAATTTGAGCAATATATTGTGTTGCTTGAGTCTTTTAAAGCCCAAATATCAGCCGCTATATAATTCCTAAGCATTTAACTGCTAATTAACTTAGAGAGCTCTTTTATCGGGCTTTCTCCTTTAATTTTAGCTTTTGTGCTTATTGGGTTTTTAAGCTCAATTATTTTACGACTTTCTAAATTCAAAACCTCATTCAATTTATCAAAATGAACAAACTCCCTAAACAGTTTATTAAAACTGCCGTCCTGTTGTGCCAATAGAAGGCCTTTTTCAATACGTTCAGCAAGCCGCATATTTTCCATCGCGACAAAAAAGTAAACGTATGACGGGTAATGTAAAATAAATTTTGGTTCGATCATTATGCTTTCATCATTCATAAGCTCAAACTCTCTTAATATTTCATTTAACCCACGCGGAAAGTGATCAATTCTTTTGAGGTGCAACAACTCAATAATTGAACCATACAAACTTGCGGGGAAAACACTAAATTTATTAAACTTTAAGATGTCATAATCCGGCCAATCGTGCCCTTGTCCTGCGGCTAGCTCCCGAAATTTATCGATGCTCTCTATGTTTTGAAACTCTTGAAGGCGATCTTTTAATATCAAGGAAACACGATAGCCTATCAACCCCTTTAACAAAGGTATCCTTATTGGTCTTGCGACTGTCTCTCTTGCTTTAGTTGATACTGACCAGTAAACGTCAATGCTTCGCCTTGTGTTTAACTCGTGTAACGCACGTTCTTGAATAATATCTCGATTAACGTAATTAATTTTAAAGGGTCCGAATTCAGTCTCGGTTTTAGTGAGTGCAAGCTGTAGAAGCTCAGAGTAGTAGTCTACTGAGTTGTAGTTTAAGGGCACTGAAGAAACAATACGAATCGTGTCTCCCTCTGCAGAATAGGACTCATTACTAAATGCAGAAAAAGAATTAGACAGTGTTATGCCTACTATCAATGTTTTTAACAAAAACAAGTCATCGCACCTTCTGTTTAATTCTTAAGTTATATTTAAGATAGTCAAAAACAACGAAGGTGCGAACTTAAAGTTCAATCAGGTTTAAAAGTACGTATTCTAAAAGTCTGTGCTTTAAAAGCTCGTATTTTAGAAGTACGTGTTTTAAAATTTAGTGATTTAGAATTTAGTGCTTTAGAATTTAGTGCTTTAGAGTTTGATGTTATCAAAGTCAGTTTTAGAATGACGTTCATGCACCTGTTGTGATTCGTCACCCCAGGTTTTGTTTACAATCTTACCTCGTTTTACCGCAGGTCTTTGCGCTATTTTTTCTGCCCAAGCCACTAAGTGTGTATAACTTTTCACATCTAAAAACTCGGCGGCGTCATACAATCCCCCTAAAACCAACGCTCCGTACCATGGCCAAATAGCAATGTCAGCAATGCTATATTCCTTGCCAGCCATGTAGTCATTATTAGCAAGATACTTGTCCAAAACATCAAGTTGCCTTTTCGTTTCCATGGTAAACCTGTCAATTGGGTATTCAAACTTTTCAGGGGCATAGGCATAGAAATGACCAAATCCGCCACCTAAATAAGGCCCGCTTCCAACTTGCCAAAACAACCAAGACAAACAAGCTGCTTTATCATTCGGTGAGCTTGGAATGAAGCGTCCAAACTTTTCAGCCAAGTGCAGTAAAATAGCGCCAGATTCAAATACATTGACGTTATTAGTCCCTGACTTATCAACTAGCGCTGGGATTTTTGAGTTTGGGTTAATATCCACAAAACCGCTACTGAATTGATCTGCGTCTTGGATCTTTATTAGGTGTGCATCGTACTCTGCATCGGCTTCGCCAGCCGCTAACAATTCTTCAAACATAACGGTGACTTTTACACCATTAGGGGTCGCTAATGAATAAAGCTGGAATGGATGTTCACCTACAGGTAATGATTGCTCAAAGCGAGAGCCGGAATCTGGTCTATTTAAACTAGCCCACTCTCCACCATTTTCTTTATTCCAACTCCAAACCTTTGGTGGCGTATAGGTATTCTCTGACATAACAACTCCTTACTGTTTGAATAGGTTACGACCATCAGCAAGTTTAGATCATGTTAGGCGTGATTTAGTAAACCTCACCTATTAACTCTAAGTGGGTCAAGTAAATACGTACATCTAACTCAAGCTGATGGTAGTTAGGCAACATGTACTCGCAAAGTTTATAGAATGCTTTGTTGTGCTCATATTCTTTAAAGTGAGCGAGTTCATGTACCACTATCATAGCGAGGAATTCTGGCGGCGCATTCTTAAATATAGAACTTATTCTTATTTCATATTTACGTTTGAGCTTAGAACCTTGAACTCTTGCTATGCTGGTATGAGTCCCTAACGCATTTTTTATAACATGTAATTTGTTGTCGTATTCAATCTTACTGATCGGTTGAGACTTTTTTAAATACTGAGCTTTAAGCTCCAGAACATACTCTCGAAGTAATTTGTCATTATTAAAATGGTGTGGATGTGGGTATTTATTTTTTAAATACGCCGTGAGATTTTTAGAGTTTATAAGGTGTTGAACCGACTCAATAATTGAGCCGGGATAATTACTTATATACTTTAATTTTGTAAGGTTAGGATTAGGCAACGCTGCACTTTCCGTTTAATTGAATATAGTTTCAGCCCAACGACTCAATCCTGCCGTAACGCTACCAAAGTGATCGCCAACAACAACAGGCTTATTACCAAATTTCGATTTTATAAAATCATTAATGACTGGTGACTTTGCCGTACCGCCAGTAACAAAAATAACATCAGGCTCTGCACCGCCTTGGTTAACCGCTTCGCTCATTAGCTTCGCAATACTATTAAGCTGATTCTCTGACGCTTCTAAAAAAAGGTTTCGGTCAACATCTTGGCTTAGATTTTCCGTTAGATAACTTAAATCAATATTGTTTGAATTACTTTCTGTTAATAATATTTTAGCTTGTTCCGCACTATTCACGAGTTGATAGCTGAGCTTTTCATTATAAGCTTTTAATAATCGAGCAAGTATTTCTGGTTGTTCAGAGTCTCGCTGTAGCTGCTCTAAAAAGCGTCCGTTTGCGTCACTATAAAAGTCTGTTTGGGCATTTACGTCATTAATAGCTACTGCTTTAAAATAGCTATTCACTGGCATTGGTTTGCCCGACTTTAACTTGCCATTGATACCTAGGTTAGGCATAACACCTTTTAAGGCCAGCTGAATATCAAAGTCATTCCCGCCGACTCTTAAGCCGCTGTGTCCCAACAGAGCTTCTGAACGATCCGCTTTGTTCATTAACTCTGGTCCCATAAGAAGCATTGAGCAATCTGTGGTACCACCACCAATATCAACAACCAATACTCTCGTTTCTTGTTTTAAACTTGCTTCGTATTCAAATCCTGCAGCTACAGGCTCATACTGAAACTCAATATCCTTATAGCCAACATGTCTAGCTGCATTCGTTAATACTTTAATTGCTTGTTTGTTGCTTTGTTCACTATTACGACCTTGGAAATTAATTGGTCGCCCTATTACTACTTTAGTGACATCGTGCTGTAACTCTTCTTCAACGTGATGCTTAACGTGTGCCATCATAGCTGCAACAATATGCTCAAAAAATACAATTTGCTGAGGCAACAAGCCACTCGTCCCTAAGAATGATTTAGGAGACTTTATATAATAACCTTCACTTGGATCGTCTAAGTAGCGTTCTAAGGCCGACTTACCAAAAGATAGATGCTCCGGTATACCATCATAACGAAGGTCCTCTAAGGCCTCTTGCCCTTTCGAAATTAAGAAACCTCGAGAGTTAGCAAATGTGGACTTATAAGGTTCGTTGATATTTTTATGTAACCAGTTTGGGATAACATCTCGACTTGGGGCATAAAGTGACGAAGACATAAATTTGCCATGCTCACCTAACGTTAACATTTTTGGTTGCCCATTTTGCATTGTCGCAACAGCACAATTTGAAGTGCCGTAGTCAAAACCTATCATTAAAACTGCCTACTATATAAATTACGGCCGCGGATTCTACCTAATTGAGGAGGCTTTTTCACGCTCTTGTTTGGGGAATTTGAAGCATAAAAAAACCAGAATGCCTATTTTACTAAGCTATTCTGGCTTTTGTGGTTCTTAGTGAACCTTATAATGGTGCGGATGGAGAGACTTGAACTCTCACGCCTTGCGGCACAGGCACCTCATGCCTGCGTGTCTACCAATTTCACCACATCCGCATATTTATATGCAAAAATTAGTTAACTGGTACATCGTCTGAACCGTTAGACTCTTGCGCATCTCCAGCAGGAATTTCAGAAGGTAACTCCATATCCATAGTTGCTGGTGCTGTTTCAGTTGGAACAGAAAGATCGCTAAACGCATCTTCTTGTTTTACTGAGTTTGCTGTCATGCTACCTAAGAAAATACTTAGGATAAAAAATGCAGTTGCTAGAAATGTGGTTGTCTTCGTCAGGAAGTTACCTGAACCATTAGAACCAAACAACGTTGCTGATGCTCCAGCACCAAACGACGCGCCCATATCTGCGCCTTTGCCTTGTTGAATAAGAATAAGTCCAACTAATGCTATTGCGATGATTAAATAAACTACAATTAAAATTTCGTACATGCTTTTACCTTAAGCTACTGCGTTTTTACAAATGTTTGTGAACGCTTCCACATCTAAACTCGCGCCACCAATTAGGCCGCCGTCGATGTTTTCCTTGGAAAACAATTCTTCACTATTTTCTGCCTTAACACTGCCACCATATAAGATGCGTGTTAAATCTGCTAATTCTTGGCTATAACCAGCTAACGTTTTGCGGATCATCGCGTGAATTTCTTCTGCTTGATCGCCTGTTGCTGTTTTACCCGTACCTATTGCCCATACAGGCTCATAAGCAAATACAATACTGTCGGAGTAATTTGGTAATACATCTAACACAGCTTTAACTTGTTCAGTTATTACAGCTGTTGTTTCACCATTTTCTCTTTGTTCATCTGTTTCACCGATACAAATTATCGGTATTAGACCAGCTGCTAAAGTAGATAAAACCTTCTTTGCAACTATCTCATTTGTTTCATTAAACAATGAACGACGTTCAGAGTGACCTACAATAACATACTGACAGCCAACATCCCTCAACATTCTTCCAGAAATTTCACCTGTGAATGCGCCTGAATCTTGGATAGCTATTGTCTGTGCGCCTTTTTTAACGTCTTGTGTATCTTCATTAAGATAAACAAACGGCGGGCAAAGCACAGCTTCAACATTATCAGCATCTAACTGTTGGATATTGTTAACCATTTCAGTTAACAGTTGGCTATCGCCGTTTAGTTTCCAATTCGCTACTACTAGCGGTAATCGAATGGCCATTAGCCTCTCCTTCATTTAAGCGGCGAGATAGTAACAAACTCCCCAAAAAGTACAAGTAATGGATTCGTTATTCTGCGTGTTCCGCCACTTTATCGGCTACTTTTTGTGCTACTCGTTTTATTAACTTACCATCTTTACCTTCAGTCATAACTCGAATAAGCGGTTCTGTACCAGATTTTCTAATTAATATTCTACCTTCATCGCCTAATTCAACTTCTGCAGCTTGAATTGCTAACTTTACTTCGTCAACTTCTAGTGGATATTTATTAGGCGCTGTACGAACGTTAATTAATTTTTGAGGGTACTTTTCCATGCCAGATTTAAGTTCAGATAACGTCATGCCGGTATCTACAATAGCCGCCAAAATTTGAACTGCAGAAATAGTACCGTCGCCGGTTGGTATATGATCTAGATTAATAACATGCCCCGAAGACTCACCACCTATTGTCCAGCCATTTTCTTTTAAAAGTTGCATAACGTAGCGGTCGCCAACATTTGCTCTTTTGAACGGTATACTAAGATTCTTAAGTGCTACTTCTAAACCTAAGTTAGACATTAATGTGCCAACAACACCACCTTTAAGCTCACCTTTTTTAAGGGCTTGACGCGCTAAGATAAAGACAAGTTCGTCGCCATCGACTTCCATACCCTTTTCATCAACCATAATCAAACGGTCACCGTCACCATCTAATGCAATACCAACATCAGCATTGTGCTGAAGAACGGCTTGTCGCAACGCATCTGTGTGCGTTGCTCCACAATGATCGTTGATGTTTAAACCGTTTGGCTCAGCAAAAATAGAAATAACGTCTGCACCTAACTCTCTAAATACATTTGGTGCGATGTGGTAGGTAGCCCCGTTTGCTGTATCAACAACAATTTTCATGCCTTTTAGTGATTCAAGAGCAAAACGGCTCTTACAAAACTCAATATATCGACCAGCAGCATCATTTATTCTAAAGGCTTTGCCTAACTTTTCAGACTCTACGCAAGTAAGCTCTTGCTCAATCATTCTTTCAATTTCATGCTCTACATCATCCGGTAATTTAGTACCTTCTGCTGAGAAGAATTTAATACCATTATCATAATATGGGTTGTGCGATGCGCTAATAACAATACCAGCGTCAGCTCTGAACGTTTGAGTTAAATATGAAATTGCAGGTGTTGGCATAGGCCCAAGCAATCCTACATCTACACCAGCAGCGATTAAACCTGATTCAAGCGCCGTTTCTAACATGTAGCCGGAAATACGTGTGTCTTTACCAATAAGTACTTTTCTGTTGCCATTGCTAGCAAAAACTTTGCCGGCAGCCCAACCTAGTTTTAGTGCAAACTCAGGTGTAATTGCACCTTGTCCAACTAAGCCTCTAATTCCATCTGTTCCAAAATACTTTTTACTCATTAATAATTCCTTTGTTCATCGCATTGTAAATGGTAACTGCTTGGTGAGTCTCTGCGACATCATGGACTCGAAGAATGTTTGCCCCGTTACTTAGGGCTAACGTAGCAGCTATTACACTTCCCAGCATTCTATCATTTGTTTCTACATTTAATAAATTACCAATCATCGATTTCCTCGATAAACCGGCTAAAATTGGCATTTTATATGTAACAAATTGATCTAAATCACCCAAAAGTTTGTAATTATCATCCAGTGTTTTGCCAAAACCAAAGCCTGGATCAAGCCAAAGCCGCTCTTTGACGATTCCTGCACGTTCACATTCAACTATTTTTTGATCAAAAAAGTGCTTAATTTCGCCGAAGATGTTTTTATATTCTGGCTTGTTTTGCATCGTTTGCGGGGTACCTTGCATATGCATTAAACAAATAGGCACTTCAGCCTGCGCAGCTACCTCTAACGCACCAGGTTGCCCCAATGCACAAACATCATTAATTATGTCTATTCCATTCGCCAAACCTTCAGCCATTACATCGGCTTTAGAAGTATCTAAAGAAATAACACAATCAAATTCCGACTTGAGTTTTTTTATTACTGGAATGACTCTAGCTAGTTCAGTTTCAACACTCACCTTAGGTGCACCCGGCCGAGTTGACTCCCCGCCTATATCAATAATATCAGCACCGTCTTTTAACATTCGTTCTGCTTGCTTTAGAGCCATATTTAATGAGTTAAATTCGCCACCATCAGAAAAAGAATCTGGTGTAACATTTAAGATGCCCATAATTTTAGGTTGTTTGAAGTCGAATAAATTACTCAAAAAAATACCCTGCTTGCTATTTCTAGATGTTAAATAAAAAAGGCTCCTATAATTAGGAGCCTTATCAAATTGTTATATTAAATTATGCGTCTTTCGGTTGCTCTTGATCCGATGGCGTAGAAGATTCTGCTTTTTGTTCTTCTGTATTGTCATTGTTAGACTTGTTAGGTTTATCACCTTTCTCATTCCAACCCGCAGGTTCGCGAACCTCTTTGCGCTCCATTAAATCATCAATTTGTTTTGCATCAATAGTTTCATATTTCATTAATGCATCTTTCATTGAATGAAGTATGTCCATGTTGTCTTGTAAAATCTGACGAGCACGTTCATAGTTTTTATCAATAATGGCACGTACTTCTTTATCGATTAAACGAGCAGTCTCATCTGAAATATTCTTATGCTTCGCAGAACTGCGACCCATGAATACTTCACCTTCTTCTTCGGCATAAAGTAAAGGACCAAGTTTTTCAGAAAGACCCCACTGAGTCACCATCTTAGATGCCAAATCAGTTGCACGTTCAATATCGTTTGACGCGCCAGTAGAAACTTTTTCATCACCGTAGATAATTTGCTCAGCTAAACGACCACCGTATAGGCTAGAGATATTACTTTCTAAATGTTGTTTAGAGTGACTAAAACGATCTTTTTCAGGCAAGTACATGGTTACACCAAGCGCTCTACCACGAGGTATAATACTCACTTTATAAACTGGATCGTGTTCTGGAACCATGCGGCCAACAATTGCGTGACCTGCTTCATGATATGCCGTCATTTCTTTTTCAGCGTCGTCCATTACCATGGTCTTACGCTCAGCACCCATCATGATCTTGTCTTTTGCTTTTTCAAAGTCAGTCATATCAACTAAACGCTTGTCACTTCTTGCAGCAAACAGAGCAGCTTCATTCACTAGGTTCGCTAGATCAGCACCAGAAAAACCAGGAGTACCACGTGCAATAAGTGCAGGCTCTACATCATTGCTTAGAGGAACTTTACGCATATGAACATTTAGTATTTGTTCACGGCCACGTACATCCGGCAATCCAACAACAACTTGTCTATCAAAACGACCTGGGCGAAGTAATGCAGGGTCTAATACGTCAGGTCTGTTAGTAGCGGCAATAACGATGATACCTTCATTACCTTCAAAACCATCCATTTCAACTAGCATTTGGTTAAGCGTTTGTTCACGTTCATCATGACCACCGCCCATACCAGCACCACGTTGACGACCAACAGCATCAATCTCATCTATAAAGATAATACATGGAGCTGACTTTTTAGCTTGGTCAAACATGTCTCTTACACGAGATGCACCAACACCTACAAACATTTCAACGAAATCTGAACCAGAAATTGCGAAGAACGGTACTTTTGCTTCACCAGCTACCGCTTTTGCCAATAGCGTTTTACCTGTACCAGGCTGACCTACCATTAATACGCCTTTCGGTATTTTACCGCCAAGCTTTTGGAATTTAGAAGGGTCTTTTAAGTAGTCAACTAACTCTTGAACTTCTTCTTTAGCTTCGTCACAACCAGCTACATCTTTAAATGTCGTTTTAATTTGGTCTTCGCCCATTAAACGAGCTTTACTCTTACCAAATGACATGGCGCCTTTGCCGCCGCCACCTTGCATTTGACGCATGAAGAAAATCCAAACACCAATTAGCAGTAACATTGGGAACCAAGAGATTAAAATAGACGTAAACAACGACGGCTCTTCAGGCGGAACACCAATAATTCTTACGTCGTTTTCGATTAAATCATTCAGTAAGTCTTTGTCGTATGCAGTTGGAATTAAAGTTTCAAACTTTTCACCGCTGCGTTTAATTCCTTTGATCTGGCGATCTGAAATTTTAACTTCACGAATTTGACCCTGACGAACGTCTTTGATGAACTGCGTATAGTTTTCAGCGCCACTAGCGGATTCACTCGGTGTAATGTTGTTAAACACTGACATCAAAGCGACAGCCACAACTAACCAGATTATTAAATTTTTAGCCATATCACTCAAAGGAATAACCTCTTCCTGTTATTAATTAATTTAAGATTACTACAGTTTGTAACCTGTCGCTACTACGTACACCTCTCGAGATCTCGCTCTTGAGGATTCCGGTTTTCTTATTTTCACAACTTTAAACGCTGCTCTCATGTCTTTTACAAACTGGTCAAAGCCTTCGCCTTGGAACACTTTAACCACAAACTTGCCATCTTTTCCTAGTACTTGATTACACATATCAAGTGCCAGTTCTACCAAATACATAGAACCTGACTGATCGATCGCGTCATTACCACTTAAGTTTGGAGCCATGTCAGACATTACTAAATCTACAGTACGTCCGTTTATACGATCTAACAACGCATTTAGAACACTTTCTTCTCTAAAGTCGCCTTGTAAAAAGTCAACACCTACAATTGGGTCCATAGGCAATATGTCGCAAGCGATAAGAGTACCGCTGTTACCAATGTAATCAGCCGCATACTGAGACCATCCGCCAGGGGCTGCACCGAGGTCTACCACAGTATCACCTGGCTTCATCAACTTGTCTTTCTTTTGAAGCTCTTCTATTTTGAAATAGGCACGTGAACGCAATCCACGTTTATTCGCTTCTTTTACGTATTTGTCGTTTACGTGCTCTTCTAACCAGCGTTTACTACTAGCCGAACGTTTATCTTTTGCCATATGTCAGTTTATAAATTGGTAATAAGCTTAAGGTGGGGTAGAATATCGTTAATTCAAGTAATTATCATTGTTAAATTTGAGACTAGATGAAATTAACTAATAAACAAATACAATTTTTACGTGGTGAAGCGCATTCGCTTAAGCCTGTCGTTCAATTAGGTTCAAATGGATTTACTGAAGGTGTTTTGGCTGAAATCGAAAACTCTTTAGAAATTCACGAGCTTATAAAAGTTAAAATCCCGGCTCAAGACCGAGAAGAATTAAACCTTTATGTGGATGCTATTATTCGTGAGAGTAAAGCGGTAAAAGTTCAGCTTATAGGAAAAACCTTAGTACTGTTCAAACAGGCTAAAGAACCTCGAATCCTATTGCCAAAAGGTAAGTAAGCATCACAACTCGTTTTAGTTAAAACGAATATCATCAAAAGCCATTGCTAAACGCAGTGGCTTTTTTTTACCTCAAATAAATACAAACCCGCATAAATTTATAAACAGTGTCTATATTTAAAGTTACATATACTAACTTGAACTTCACATATGACTCTTGATTTTTTATCTAAAAGCAACATCGACGTTCCTCAAGAACAATGGAATGTTCTCATTGTGGATGATGAAGAGGATATTCATACCATTACCAAAATGGCGTTAAAGCGCTTTGAATTTGAGGGAAAGTCACTTAACTTTATTAGTGCTTACAGTGCTGAAGAAGCTCGCGAAACTTTACAAGAATATAAAGAGCTAGCACTTATCTTTCTAGATGTCGTTATGGAAACGGATGATGCTGGCCTTCAATTTGTAGAATGGCTTCGAAACGAAAATAAAAACCAAATGACTAGAGTGATTTTAAGAACCGGGCAGCCTGGTCAAGCGCCGGAAGAAGAAGTCATTATGAAATACGACATTAATGATTATAAACAAAAGACTGAGCTTGATAGAAGACGTCTTTTTACCGCAGTTATTTCAGCTTTAAGAGGCTACCGTGACCTCAGAGAGATTGATGAAACAAGGAAGTATGAACAAGAGTTTAAACATGGCCTTGAAAAAGTAATTGAAGCAACAGCAAATGTCATGGAAGAACAGAAGTTGACTAGCTTTTTCCAAGGGTTACTTCAACAAGTTTTATCTATTTTAAGGTTTGAACAAAAGGGGGCATTAATAAAAATTACCAATGCGGGAGGAACAATTTATGACAAAAGTGATTTTAAAGTCATAACTCAAATTGGAACTGATCTAGAAAATCAGTTAGATGAGAATCTTAAAAACCTCATGAACACTGCAATAAAAATTGAGGAGTCCGTATTTGAAGATGATACCTTTATCGCTTATTTACCCTCTCTATCAGCGCAAGAAAGCCTTATTTATCTCAAAGGTGTTGATTTAAACCAAATCAAAGAAATAGATATCAAACTGTTGCAAATGTTTTGTAGAAGCGCAGGTATAGCCTTCGACAATCTGATGATGAAAACTCAAGTGCAAAACACCCAAGCTGAAGTAATTAATCGTTTAGGAAATGCCGTAGAGTCTAGGTCCAAAGAGTCAGGGAACCATATAAGAAGAATGTCTGCCTTCTCAGGTATTATCGCTGAGCAATTAAAACTATCTACATATGAGTGTGAAATCCTAGAATTAGCAACTCCAATGCACGACATTGGAAAGATTGCGACACCGGATAGTATTTTGCTTAAACCGGGACGATTGGACTTGTCAGAATTTGAAATAATGAAGCAGCACGCCACCATCGGCTATGAGATATTAGCTGGTTCAGAACTCCCCATTATTGTAGCTGCAGCGACGATAGCTCATCAACATCACGAAAAGTTTGATGGTAGCGGATATCCCCATGGGCTAAAGGGAAGTGAGATCCATATATATTCAAGGATAGTTGCTGTCGCAGATGTATTCGACGCATTACTTCACAAGCGTTGTTATAAGCCTGCATGGACTCTTAACGATGTTCTTAGCCTTATAGAAGAACAAAGAGGTAAGCATTTTGATCCTGAAGTGGTAGATGCATTTTTTGAGTGCATTGAAAAGCTCATAATAGCGAATAATGAACTCACTGATAGCGAGGAGTAGTATCTATTATGCCTTTTCACACTACTTTAAATAACGGTATTGCTGTATCAGACAAAGATATCATTACTGCGTTAATTGATATTTCTAAACTTATCACAGAAAAAAGTAAATCTTCTGATTTATATGAAAAAATACACCAAATCATAAGCAAAGTGATCTTCGTTCGCAATATAGCAATAGCAGAGGTTAATGACTTTAACCAAACAATGAGACTGAATTATTTTGTTGACGAAATGGATGGCAACTCATTTCAAGATAAAACTATAGATATTGGAAATGGCTTATCAGCATTTGCAATTAACGCCAAGAAACCTATCAAGCTTGACCAAAGCGAGATATTGATGCTTCAAAACAGTGGTCAAATAGAGCGTATCTATGGAACCATGTGCCATAGTTGGATTGGTATACCTATTATCAATGGCAACGACGTTTTTGGATTAATAATAGTCCAAAGTTACTCACCTAGTTTTATCTATAGCGAAAGAGACTTAGAAATTCTGACTTTTGTCGGCTCAAACATAAATATTTTAATGCAACAAAAACGAATTGAGGCCGAAGATAAACTAATTAGGGAGGAAATGTTACAAAAGGATAAAATGGCTTCACTGGGCCAATTAGTTGCAGGTATAGCACATGAAATAAATACCCCTCTTGGCGTCTGTGTAACTGGTATATCAAACCTTTATGAAGAGCATACCGTCTTCAAAAAAGCAGCTGTAAACGGGCTTGTCACTGAAAAGCAGTTTAACAATTTTATCGAAGATGTAGGTGAGACCTGCAGCATCATTAAAAGCAACGTTGAGAGAGCGAGTCGATTAATCTCAAGCTTTAAACAAGTCGCAGTTGACCAGTCATCAGAAACGATAAGACTAATTAATATTAAAAACTATATTAACGAAACTATCCAATCACTAAACCCTCTCATTAAAAAAACTAAACACTCTATTACCGTAACCAGCCCTGATTGTTTAGAAATTGAAACCCAACCTGGTGCGCTATCGCAACTAATAACTAATTTAATTACGAACTCAATTATTCACGGTTTTGAAAAAATCAACCATGGTGAAATTAAGATAATAGTTACAGAACAAGATAGTAAATTAGAGATTACCTATAAAGATAATGGTAAAGGTATGGACGAAGAGCAAAGTTCAAAGTTCTTTGACCCATTTTTTACCACAAAAAGAGGTTCAGGTGGCAGTGGCTTAGGCGGCCATATTATCTTTAATATTGTCGCGACTTCATTAAAAGGGTCAATCAAATTAGAAACAGCAATAGGAAAGGGTTGTAAATTTATAATAGCTATTCCAAATGATTAAGCACTGAGCTCCAAACGTAAAAACGAGATAAAAGTAGTCAGGTGTTAAATCGCAGGCAATAAAAAACCCCTCGCACATTGTGCAAGGGGTTAGTATGGGAGCCTGGCGGTGAGCTACTCTCGCATAGCAAATGCTACACTACCATCGCCGCAGCTGCGTTTCACTTCTGAGTTCGAAATGGAGTCAGGTGGGTCCACAGCGCTATTGCCACCAGGCAAAGCTGTTTGTAATCGATGTTTTATAAACACCGCTTACTTAAATTGTCTTAACAATTAGAAAACTGAAATAAGGTAATATTGTTTGTAATAATTCTGACCATCAGTGCTCAAGAACACTTAAGCGTTGTATGGTTAAGCCTCACGGGCAATTAGTATAAGTTAGCTTAATGCCTCACAGCACTTCCACACCTTACCTATCAACGTTGTAGTCTTCAACGACCCTTTAGGACAGTTAAACTGTCAGGGATGACTCATCTCGAGGCTCGCTTCCCGCTTAGATGCTTTCAGCGGTTATCGATTCCGAACGTAGCTACCGGGCAATGCCATTGGCATGACAACCCGAACACCAGCGGTTCGTCCACTCCGGTCCTCTCGTACTAGGAGCAGCCCCTCTCAATCATCCAACGCCCACGGCAGATAGGGACCGAACTGTCTCACGACGTTCTAAACCCAGCTCGCGTACCACTTTAAATGGCGAACAGCCATACCCTTGGGACCGACTTCAGCCCCAGGATGTGATGAGCCGACATCGAGGTGCCAAACACCGCCGTCGATATGAACTCTTGGGCGGTATCAGCCTGTTATCCCCGGAGTACCTTTTATCCGTTGAGCGATGGCCCTTCCATACAGAGCCACCGGATCACTATGACCTACTTTCGTACCTGCTCGACATGTCCGTCTCGCAGTTAAGCTTGCTTCTACCATTACACTAACCGTACGATGTCCGACCGTACTTAGCAAACCTTCGTGCTCCTCCGTTACTCTTTGGGAGGAGACCGCCCCAGTCAAACTACCCACCAGACACTGTCCACAACCCCGATAAGGGGCCAATGTTAGAACATCAAACATACAAGGGTGGTATTTCAAGGATGGCTCCACCTGAACTGGCGTCCAAGTTTCATAGCCTCCCACCTATCCTACACATGTAGGCTCAATGTTCAGTGTCAAGCTGTAGTAAAGGTTCACGGGGTCTTTCCGTCTAGCCGCGGGTACACAGCATCTTCACTGCGATTTCAATTTCACTGAGTCTCGGGTGGAGACAGCGTGGCCATCATTACACCATTCGTGCAGGTCGGAACTTACCCGACAAGGAATTTCGCTACCTTAGGACCGTTATAGTTACGGCCGCCGTTTACCGGGGCTTCGATCATGAGCTTCTCCGAAGATAACCCAATCAATTAACCTTCCGGCACCGGGCAGGTGTCACACCCTATACGTCATCTTTCGATTTAGCAGAGTGCTGTGTTTTTAATAAACAGTTGCAGCCACCAGGTCACTGCGACCCACTTCAGCTCCGGCAGCAAGTGCCTTCACCTAACGTGGGCGTACCTTCTCCCGAAGTTACGGTACCATTTTGCCTAGTTCCTTCACCCGAGTTCTCTCAAGCGCCTTAGTATTCTCTACCTGACCACCTGTGTCGGTTTGGGGTACGGTTCTTAATCATCTGAAGCTTAGAGGCTTTTCCTGGAAGTATGGCATCAATGACTTCATCACCTTAGTGACTCGTCTCGTGTCTCAGTATTAGCCGCCCGGATTTACCTAAGCAGCCTACCTACACACTTTCACACGGACAACCATCGCCGTGCTCACCTAGCCTTCTCCGTCCCCCCATCGCAATGATTAAAAGTACAGAAATATTAATCTGTTTCCCATCGACTACGCATTTCTGCCTCGCCTTAGGGGCCGACTTACCCTACCCTGATTAGCATGGGATAGGAACCCTTGGTCTTTCGGCGTGGGGGTTTTTCACCCCCATTATCGTTACTCATGTCAACATTCGCACTTCTGATATGTCCAGCAGACTTCTCAATCCACCTTCAACCACTTACAGAACGCTCCCCTACCTAGCGAATAAATTCGCTACCGCAGCTTCGGTGTTATGCTTAGCCCCGTTACATCTTCCGCGCAGGCCGACTCGACTAGTGAGCTATTACGCTTTCTTTAAAGGGTGGCTGCTTCTAAGCCAACCTCCTAGCTGTCTAAGCCTTCCCACATCGTTTCCCACTTAGCATAAACTTTGGGACCTTAGCTGGCGGTCTGGGTTGTTTCCCTCTCCACGACGAACGTTAGCACCCGCCGTGTGTCTCCCGGATATTACTTTACGGTATTCGGAGTTTGCATGGGGTTGGTAAGCCGGGATGGCCCCCTAGCCCAAACAGTGCTCTACCCCCGTAAGTATTCGTCCGAGGCTCTACCTAAATAGATTTCGGGGAGAACCAGCTATCTCCCGGTTTGATTAGCCTTTCACTCCTAGCCACAGGTCATCCCCTAACTTTTCAACGTTAGTGGGTTCGGTCCTCCAGTTGATGTTACTCAACCTTCAACCTGCCCATGGCTAGATCACCGGGTTTCGGGTCTATACCTTGCAACTTATTCGCCCAGTTAAGACTCGGTTTCCCTACGGCTCCCCTATTCGGTTAACCTTGCTACAAAATATAAGTCGTTGACCCATTATACAAAAGGTACGCAGTCACAGAACAAGTCTGCTCCTACTGCTTGTACGTATACGGTTTCAGGTTCTATTTCACTCCCCTCACAGGGGTTCTTTTCGCCTTTCCCTCACGGTACTGGTTCACTATCGGTCAATTGGGAGTATTTAGCCTTAGAGGATGGTCCCCCTATCTTCAGTCAAAGTTTCTCGTGCTCCGACCTACTTAATATGTCCAACATGGCTTGTCGTGTACGGGACTATCACCCACTATCGTTGCACTTTCCAGAGCATTCCACTAAACCATGCTGATTCGGCTGTTTCCCGTTCGCTCGCCGCTACTTAGGAAATCTCGGTTGATTTCTTTTCCTCCGGGTACTTAGATGTTTCAGTTCTCCGGGTTCGCTTCGTATAGCTATGTATTCACTATACGATACCCTAAAAAGGGTGGGTTTCCCCATTCGGAAATTCTGGTTTATAACGGTTTTTATCACCTTAACCAGACTTATCGCAGATTAACACGTCCTTCATCGCCTCCAATTGCCAAGGCATCCACCGTATACGCTTATTCACTTAACCATACAACCTTAAATGCTCTCGCAGATTCAGTCGTATATTATGTGTCATATTTATTGGTTACTTGACTTGTATAAGGTCAAGAACCTGACATAAATAACGCTTGAGTTTTCTCTTACAGTGATAATCAAAATTATTTTTTTAGTTGTTGAATAACAAATAAATAAACAATAATGTTTACCTTATTTTTTTATCAGCTTTCCAAATTGTTAAAGAGCATGAGTTTATAAAAAACTCTAAACGATGCACACTAACTAATGTGTATGGTTTAGGGTTTTGAATCGAGAAACTGAGTGTCAGTATGGTGGAGCTACGCGGGATCGAACCGCGGACCTCTTGAATGCAAATCAAGCGCTCTCCCAGCTGAGCTATAGCCCCATACTGAAGTCACGTCATTAAAACGATTGTCCAAATCAATGATTTGGTAGGCCTGGGCAGACTTGAACTGCCGACCTCACCCTTATCAGGGGTGCGCTCTAACCAGCTGAGCTACAGGCCTATCGTTTATGCTACAAACTCTCGAATGCAGCCAACAGCTTGCAGCT
>Ga0209603_1001646_pt1 | contig 22763 bp, 25 predicted proteins | sample COGITO_mtgs_1206_FD_184812 | JGI IMG/M metagenome (GOLD analysis project Ga0209603, IMG submission 184812) | Pelagic marine microbial communities from North Sea - COGITO_mtgs_120607 (SPAdes) (version 2) | ecosystem: Environmental > Aquatic > Marine > Epipelagic ... | reverse complement strand
ACCTTTTTTATCTTTTTTACACTACTGATTTAACCTTTTTTTTAATTTATTTTTTTGGTAACTTTTAAATGCTGAATTACAAGCGGTTATAAAGTGTGTTTACAAGAAAAAATTCCACACAATCCCGAAGCGCACTATAAAATCTCGGTAAGGATAGTTAGGAGCAGAGTAGAAATTGTAGCCCGTGAAGGACGAATTGAGGTGTTCTGCTTTCAAAAAGATACGCGTTTGGCGAATTTTGGCGTTGATAAAAAAATCAATTCGTGGAAAATCGCCAAGCTCGCTAGTGTTTTGTACATAGAATTCTGCAAGTAATGGATCGTAGCGGTTAATGTAATATTTAGAAAAATAGCTAAACGTTACTCCTGTTTGTAAAAATAATGCCTTTTTGAAAAACTCATTTGTATAGTATAATGAGTGTCGGGTGACAATTTCAGGGACATTATAGACCGCATCGCCATCCATTACATTTTGATATAATATGGTGTTATTTAACGCAACGTTTCGATACCTAACTTCATTTGACAATTTTGCTCTTATATATTGAACTGTTGCATCAAATTGGTTTGGTTTAACAGCGTCATTAATATCCTTAGCAAAATATAAATAGTTATCTAATGTATTATAATCGAGTTGAAGGGTTCCGAATTTTTTTGAATTAAAGCTAAGTGCTAGTTGCTTTGTTTGTTGATTTCTAAAGTTGTTCTGCCAATTGTAAGTCAAATAATCACTTTGAAATAACTGGAAATTAAAATCGGGCGCTTTTGAATTTGAGTTGACACTAGCATTTATGCCTAGGTCGTCACTAAAGGCATAGGCTGCTTCAGCTGTTAGAAAATTCCCCTTCAAATCTCCTGTTAGGTTTAAGCCTACATTTCCGCTGATATCAAGAGCTCCAATAGATTTTTGGTAGCTACCACCAAATGAGGTCACGGTCCCTAAAAGACGGTTGGTAATGGTTTGATTATTTAGAGTTACTAAGGAGTTATATCCATAATTATAGTCATTATATCCTGCTTTAATTTTAAAAGCTCCTAAAATTCTATTGGAGTACTGTACATTAAATTCAGCATAAAACGATTCTAGGGTTACTTTATCAGAGATGTTAGAAGTAATAAAGGTATCTCCAAAAAAGGGAACACTCGCATCTTGAGTGAAATGATAATATTTATCTTCAAACGAAACAATGTTGCCCACTGCAATTTTGTTTGAACTTAATGAATCTTGCTCGACTATTACATAGGAGTGATCCAAATGAAACCGCTTGCCTTTTAAAGTACTTTCGGCATTTTCGAAAAGAGGATCAAAAATACTGCGATCTAAAAATTCTTCTTCTCCAGACTCAAAGTTAATGAGGTCTTCGTCTGATATCCCCCCATTTTCTTCATTAAAAACATTTTGCATTACAATATGCGTACGAGCTAAGTAGCGTTTGTTTTTGGTGCTATAATTTGAAGTGAATCTAAAATTTCCAGTGCTCGTCAATATGTGTCCATACTTTCCCAAAGAACGTAACCCTTTGTAAGCGATAGAGAAATTAAATTGTTTAGACGTATTGAGCGTGAAAAACGCATCCAAGACCTGTCCTTGTTCAAAACCAGTCTTATACATGAGTTCGGTTAGTGGTGTTGGCACATGATAATACTGAATATCATCCAATTCCATATAATTAAAGTGTTTGGCTTGAGCGCCGAAAGATGGTAAAAGAGCGTTGGATTTAAAATTTTCTGACAGCGTGTTATAGGTCTGCCCCATGTTACTAAAAGGCAAAAGATCAAAATTATCTTTTCTTAGATAATTGAATTTGTACTCCTTATATATAGACAGTGTTGTATCGAGCTGAATCGTATCATTTTCACGCGTAATAATTTTATAGTCTTTAATGTTTGCTTTATCATTTTTCACCACATTTTTAGAAGGACGGCTAGGGATAGAATCAAGGCCTCCAGGGTTAGGCTCAAGAGCCTTGGATAGTCCTTTTGAGAGTCTAGGGCTCAACTTTTCTTGAGAGAAAGCAGTGTTGCCATAAAGCAAACAGAAAAAAATTAGAACGAGTTTATACATATAGTAAGAGTCTAACAGCAAATTATTGTTGGCACAAAAATAGCAAATATCTAATCTATTTTGTTTTTTTACCGCAGAAAGACTGATTTTTACAATCAATTTAACTTTAAGAGGCAATTTATGTTGGATTTAAAGGTTTCAAATTTTGAATTTGAATGCGGTACAGATGAAGCTGGACGTGGGTGCTTGGCAGGTCCAGTCACTGCAGCTGCGGTAATTTTACCTCTAGATTTTTCAAACTCAATTCTAAATGATTCCAAACAGCTATCGCACACAAAGCGCAATCTACTAAAACCTATTATTGAAGCGGAAGCCGTTTCTTATGGGGTTGCTCATGTATTTCCAAAAGAAATTGATGAGATCAATATTCTTAATGCTTCTATTTTAGCAATGCATCACTCCATTTCGAAATTAGAAAACGTAGATTTTATTAGCGTTGATGGCAATAGATTCAAACCTTTCAAAACAATACCGCATCAGACGGTGATAAAAGGAGATGGCAAATATCAAAATATTGCAGCGGCTTCAGTTTTAGCAAAAACCTACAGAGATGCGTATATGGATAAAATTCATGAAGAGTTTCCGATGTATAATTGGAAACAAAACAAAGGCTACCCCACTAAAGAGCATCGCGCGGCCATACATAAATATGGCACCACAAAATACCACCGCCTTTCTTTCAGACTTTTACCAGAATAACTTGCTTTTGAATTATAAATCTTATCTTTGTTTAGAGTTCAATTAAGAACAACAACCAATGCATAAAATTTTTTATTTTTTAGGGATTATTTTAATGATTTTCAGTTGTGATTATACTCAAAAATCAGAACGCTCTATTGAGGATTTAGTGCCTAAAAATGCTTCCATCGTGCTTTCAATAAATTCACTAGATGGGTTTCTGAGTGCCACTACCAACAATGCATTATTCACAAAAACAGGCGTTTTTAACTCTCTAAAAACAGCTCTAAAACCACTTGATAGCATCAAAAGTTTAAGTCCGCTTTTAGTATCTATAACTAAAGAAGGGACTTCAAAAGTGTTTACGTTTATCACGCATAAAAGAAATCTTAACGCAAAGGATACACTTTTGATTCCACACCTTACAATTGATAGTATTTTGGTGGCTTCAACATCAAAAGCAATTCTTGAACCCCTAAAAACACAATTATCTTCTGACTATTCAAACGTATCTAAACTTCATCAAAATTCCAACACCTTTTCTGTTTACTGCAAGACGTTTCCTGCACTGAAATCTGTTCAGGAATTGAATTTGGAGAGTGTATATTTTGGATTTGACGTTACGCCAGAAAGTATAATCATCAATGGCACCCTTCTCAATCAGAAATTACAATCCAAATGGCTCACACTTTTTGAGGGTTTAGAACCTCAAACCCAGAGTTTACAGGGGATTATTCCAGCGCAAAGCACTCGTGTTAAAACCTTCACTTATACTGATTTTGAGCAACTTAATCGAAATATTGACTCCACAGGCTATAGTTCAAAAATAACTCCACTGGCAAAAGCATTTTTTAGTACTACAAAAGAAATTGGTGCTTTTGAAACTTCAGCAGGGACCGGAATTGCTTTGAAATCTATCGATATTAGCGCGACTTACGAGGCCTTAAGCGGCTTTCAAAACGAGCTTAGCAGTTTTCGATCTGTTCCCATTTTTGAGTTTACTGAACCCTCCATATTTAAAGATTGTTTTGCCCCTTTCCTAGGGTCAGAAAACGCAACAAAATATAGTGTTCTAGATGACTATTTGGTGTTTTCAGACGCTGATGACGTATTACAGCTCGTCATCTCCAATTATCTAAACAAAAATACTCTAGAAGCGTCTTTCAATTACGAAGCTATTCAGGAATTTCAGAGTGATGAGACTTCTTTTCAAACCTATTTTAATAACACGACTTTAGTGGCTACCATAAATGAACTTTTTAATACATCACTAAAAGATAGCGCTCTAAACGCCTTTAAACTTTCTGCATTACAGTTGGTAAAAGATGAGCATATTGTTCATATAAATAGTATTCTCCAAAAATCGAAATCTAAACAGTCCAAAACACAAATTAGAGAGGAATTTAGTTTAGTGTTTCCTAACGCTATTTTGATGAACCCAGTGTTTGTTACCAATCACAGAACCAAGCAGAAAGAGATTCTTGTTCAGGATGTTGAACACAACTTATATTTAATTTCAAACAAGGGAGTTATTCTTTGGAAAAAAAAATTAAAAGGCCCCATTTTAGGAACGGTTGAACAAGTAGACTTATACAAAAATGGCCGCCTACAATTGGCTTTTGCAACTCCAAATAAACTCTATGTTATTGATCGGAACGGAAAAGATGTCGATCAATTCCCATTGAATTTCAAAGATACAATCACTCAACCCTTAGCGGTATTTGATTATGACAAACAACGCAACTATCGTTTTTTGATCACACAAAATGAAAACCTTTTGATGTATGACTCTAAGGGAAAAAGTGTAAAAGGTTTTAATTACAAGTCCGACAAACAAATTAGCAGCCAGCCTAAACATTTTCGAGTTCGTGGAAAAGACTTTATCGTTTTTAGTGCTGGCAATCAACTTAAGCTCTTGAATCGACGCGGTGCTATTCGAGTCAAGGTAAAAGAAAATATTGATTTTTCTGGAGAAGACATTTACTTTTACAAGTCTCTATTTACAACAACAAGTACCAAGGGCGATTTAATTCAAGTAAACACAAAAGGCGCTGTTAGTCGACAATCTTTAGGTCTTGAATCAAAGCATAATATTACTTGTTCCTCTAAAACTTTGGTGACTAGAAGTGCTAATAAATTGACTATAAAATCCAATACTATAGATTTAGATTTTGGGAGTTACTCCGCTCCTATTTTATTCTATTTAAGAGACAAAATTTATATATCAATTACTGATTTACAAGCGCAAAAAATTTGGATGTTTGATAGTCAAGCAAAGCCATTTGCTAGTATCCCCGTTTTTGGATCAAGCGCAATTGACTTAGCAAATATCGATGGTGATACTGCACTAGAATTTGTCACTAAAAGCGATTCTAACAGTTTAATATTATATCAGCTTTACTAGATTTGACGTGCCTCAAAAAGCCTTAGAAAATGTGTCAAGAGTTTGGCCTTAACTTCCGCTTCATCGACCTCAGCTTGACCGAGCTCTACATGCAGTGATGTGACGGCTTTTCCTCGAATTCCACATGGAATTATATTGTCAAAATAGCCTAAGTCCGAATTCACATTTAAAGCAAAACCATGCATCGTAACCCAGCGGCTTGCTCGGACACCCATCGCACAAATTTTACGAGCAAATGGTGTTCCAACATCTAGCCACACTCCTGTTTCTCCTGGGCTACGCTCAGCTTTAAGACCGTACTCTTCTAAAGTTAAAATAATGGTGTCCTCTAAAAAGCGAAGAAATTTATGAATGTCTGTAAAAAAGTTTTCGAGATCTAAAATAGGATATCCAACGACTTGTCCTGGTCCATGATAAGTAATATCCCCACCACGGTTGATCTTATAAAAAGTAGCCCCTTTAGCTTCTAACTGCGCTTCAGATAACAAGAGATTGGAAACATCTCCACTTTTGCCTAATGTGTACACATGTGGATGACTAACAAACAACAAATAGTTTGGCGTGACAAGATTCGCTGATTCACGGCGATTTTTGATTTTGATGTCAATAGTATTTTTAAATAAAACCTCCTGATAATCCCAAGTTTCCTTGTAATCTTTGAGCCCTAAATCTTGTACACTTATCTGTTTGTTCATAGGGGTCAAATATACAGAATTATGACTTAGGATTGTTTAAAATCACCAATGCTGCGATCACGCCAGGCACCCATCCGCAGAGCGTTAATAAAAACACAATAACAATTGATCCACAGCCTTTGTCAAAAACAGCTAAGGGTGGAAATAAAATAGACACTAATACACGCCAGATACTCATAAAAAACACAGTTAAATTGATTATAACAAATTAGACGACAAATCTAAAAAAACGTTACAAAAGCAATTTAGGATTTATGCGTCTTTAATTGAAATGCTAAGCAATAGTCAGTATATTTGTGTCTTAAAATTTTTTATTACAAAATTATGTCGCAGCTTTCAGAACAAGAAATTGTCCGTCGTGAAAAACTATCAAAATTACGCGAATTAGGAATCAACCCTTATCCCGCTGATTTATTCCCCGTAACCCATAGCAGTGCTAAGGTGAAATCTGAGTTTTCAGAAGGAGCTAAAGTGGTTTTAGCAGGGCGATTGATGCGAAAAAAAATACAAGGAAAAGCGGCTTTTGCTGAACTCCAAGATAGTGAAGGTCGTATTCAGATTTACATTAACAGAGATGAAGTTTGTCCAGATGCGGATAAAAGTCTTTACAATGATGTTTTTAAAAAATTGCTAGACTTAGGTGATTTTATTGGTATTGAAGGCGAACTTTTCACCACTCAAGTTGGAGAAAAAACCGTTTTGGTAAAGCAATTTAAGTTATTAAGCAAAGCCTTAAAACCCTTACCACTTCCAAAAACAGATGCAGAAGGTAATACCTACGATGAATTTAACGACCCCGAAATGCGTTACCGTCAGCGGTATGCCGATCTAGTGGTTAACCCACATGTCAAAGAGGTGTTTGTTAAACGTACCAAATTATTTAATGCCATCCGTAGTTTTTTTAACGATGCTGGATATTTTGAAGTTGAAACTCCTGTATTACAACCGATTCCTGGAGGTGCTGCAGCACGTCCATTTGTCACGCATCACAACAGTTTAGACATCCCATTGTATATGCGTATTGCCAATGAATTGTATTTGAAACGCTTGATTGTTGGAGGATTTGATGGCGTTTATGAGTTTTCTAAAAACTTCAGAAATGAAGGTATGGATCGCACACACAACCCAGAGTTTACGGCAATGGAAATTTATGTCGCTTACAAAGATTATAACTGGATGATGGCATTTTGTGAGCAATTGCTTGAGCATTGTGCTATGGCCGTAAATGGGACTACAAAAGCAACTTTTGGCGCTCATGAAATTGATTTCAAGGCACCCTATGCTAGAGTTACTATGGCCGATTCAATAAAGGAATTTACCGGTTTTGATATCACAGGAAAAACAGAAGATGAGATTCGTGAAGCCGCAAAAAATTTAGGCGTTGAAGTAGATGCAACAATGGGCAAAGGCAAACTAATTGATGAGATTTTTGGAGAAAAATGTGAAGGCAATTACATTCAACCAACCTATATTACAGACTACCCAAAAGAAATGAGTCCGTTGTGTAAAGAGCATAGAGAAAATCCTGAGCTTACAGAACGTTTTGAACTAATGGTTTGTGGAAAAGAAATTGCTAATGCGTATTCGGAATTAAATGACCCTATCGATCAACGGGAGCGTTTTGAGCACCAATTGAAGTTGGCTCAAAAAGGCGATGATGAAGCAACTGAATTTATTGATGAAGATTTTTTAAGAGCGCTTGAATATGGTATGCCTCCAACCTCTGGGATGGGTATTGGAATGGACCGTTTAATTATGTTTTTGACCAATAATGCCTCCATTCAAGAAGTATTGTTTTTCCCACAAATGAAGCCAGAGAAAAAAGCGGTTGCTTTGAGTGACAATGAAAAAGCGATTTTTGAGATTTTAAAATCAAATTCTGGTATTCAATTAGCAGCTCTAAAAACGCAATCCGGACTGAGTAATAAAGGTTGGGATAAAGGCATCAAAGGATTAACGTCTAAAGAACTTGCAAAGGTCTATAAGACAGACGAGATCCTCGTTGTTGATTTTTTAGGCTAGCGAACTTTCTAAAGGACGTAGAATTGTGAATTTAAAAAAACATTAAAAGCATTAAAACGATTCACCTTCAAAATGCTATAAGTCGTATCAATGTGATTTTAGATCCAAAAAAACGCATACGTAAAAGGGATTATACATTCCTAGTAAACGGCTTAGGCGATTAGGTTTTTTTAGCTATTCAGCGCTAATATTTTTTTCGAAGCGGTTATGTATCCATAAAATCAGGAGTCCAAATCCAATAGATCCAATGATCAGGCAATTATTAAGGAAGCCGTCAACAGAGAACGAAAGCCGAATAAGAATGGTTGAAATAATGAACCCAGAGTTTCTTATAACTTTGTGAAACTGATCTGTATAGAAAAACGAAAAAAGCAACAGGAATACATCGACAATAATTAGAATTGCAAAAAATTCGTCAAAGAAAATACTATTGACATCTTTCAGTGCAAGCGATAAATTTTCTGGAGTGTGTTGAAAAATCCAGCTACCAAAAGTGAATAATCCAATCCCTACAAAAACAGGAACTAATATAGTGGCCATAAATTTTTTGATGGCTATAAATTGTTCAATTTGCGCTGGTGCCAAGGCTTTTAACTTATTGGATACTTGTAGTTTTTGACGTTCTAAAGAGAACAGATAGATCATGAAAAATAGTAGTAATGCAGTAATGATATCATAGGTGAAATAGAGGTCGTTTTTGATATCAAACCAACCCGAATTGAGTTCTAAATTTGCTAAATCTTTAAAGATCCGTCGAATTACAATTAGTGTAATAATTTCATATTGTTTGCCTATATAGGTGGTAATAGACCGTGGTAAATAAAATATTAAGAGATAAACTTCATAAATTAAAATAAATGAAAAGGGCGTATAAATCGCTGCAATAGGAGAATCAAAAAAATTGAGTTCTTCAGGGATGATTATCATTTGATTTTTAACCAAATAAATAGTAATCAGGTGTGCTAGAAAACTAATAATAGCAACAATAAGAATCAACCGCTCTACCTTGTTTTTCACAGTTTCAGACAAGACTGAATTATAAAAAAACGCATTTAATTTTGAAATCATTACTATTTGATTTTAAATTGGTTAAGTGTAGAGAGGAATCTAAATTTACAAAAAAAAACTCACATGAGAGTTTTTAAATAGTCAATTTGATTAACTTGAAAGTAAAAACTTAGGGTTTGGATAGTTTTATGCTAATGGCATCCACACAATTGATGCCATCAATTGCAGCAGAAATAATGCCTCCGGCGTAGCCCGCGCCTTCACCGCACGGATACAAACCTTTGATATTGACATGCTCTAAAGTTTCAATATTTCGCGGGATGGATACGGGAGAAGATGTGCGGCTTTCTGGCGCATGCAAGACAGCTTCATTGGTATAATAGCCTTTCATTTTTTTGCCATATGCAGTAAACGCTTTTCGTAAACGTTTAGAAATCATAGGAGGCAGAACCGCATTCAAGTCTACGGAAACGATTCCAGGTTGGTACGACGTTTTAGGAAAATCCATAGAAATTTTCCTATCGACAAAATCGATCATGCGTTGGGCAGGCACTTGCTGTGTTTTACCAGCCACTTCCCAACAATCGCGTTCTACTTTTTTCTGAAAATCAAGACACACAAAAGGATCTTCTGGGGTGAAATTAGGTAAATCTTCAGGAGCTATACTCACTACAATTCCAGAGTTTGCATAGGGATTATTTCGCTTGCTTGGACTCCAACCATTGGTCACAACTTCTTCTTGAGATGTGGCACAGGGAGCAATAATTCCACCAGGACACATGCAAAACGAATACACGCCTTTGCCGTCAATTTGATCGACAAGACTGTAAGATGCTGGAGGCAAATACGGATTTTCAACAGCGCCATGGTATTGGATTTTATCAATGAGATGTTGCGGATGTTCTACCCGAACGCCCAAAGCAAATGCTTTTGCTTCTAAGTGAACGCCTTTGCTATGGAGTAAGTAAAAAATATCTCTGGCAGAATGTCCTGTAGCTAAGACTACATTTTCAAAAGGTTTCCATGTTGTATCGTTAATTTTTAGGGCTTTAATGGCGTGGTCTTCAATTTGAATATCGGTCAGCTTGGCGTTAAAATGTACTTCTCCTCCTGCTTCTATAACCGCTTCCCGCATGGCGGTAATAATAGCAGGTAATTTATTGGTTCCAATGTGAGGATGAGCGTCCACCAAAATATCTTCTGAGGCTCCAAAATGCACAAACCATTCAAGGGCTTTCAGCACATTGCCACGTTTTTTAGAGCGTGTATATAATTTTCCGTCTGAGTAGGTTCCTGCTCCACCTTCTCCAAAACAATAATTAGACTCTGGGTTTACTGTCTGTTCCTTATTGATAGCTGCTAAATCGCGACGTCTAGCACGCACATCTTTTCCACGTTCAAACACAATAGGTTTGAGCCCTGCTTCGATGGCACGCAAAGCAGCATACAATCCCGCTGGACCAGCACCTATAATTGCAATCTCAGGTTTTGATTGTACGTTTTGAGGAACAAAAGACTGGGGTTGAATTCGTGTTTCACCAAGCAACCAGAGTTCAATTTGTAAGTTGAGTTTTATAGATGAATTACGAGCGTCGATTGAGCGCTTACGTATGCGCCAATCACTGATGTCTGCAGCACGTAATTTAGCCTTAAAAAGACTAGATTTTAATATAAAATCGGTGTTTTTTTGTTGTGCTGGTTTTATGGTAATTTGGACGAGTACACTCATTGCAGCAAAGGTAACTAAAGTTTACTTGAAATTAAGGACTTCATACACTACATAAAAAAATCAAATAAAAAGGATATTATTCTGTGTAAATTTAGCTTGTAAACATGATAAATTAAACTATTAAGTATAACTTAGTACCCTATTTTGAAAACCTTTAAAAATAAACCATATGACATTTCTTTTTGACCCTTGGCCCTGGTACATTTCTGGCCCTATGATAGCCCTTATTCTCTTTTTACTTCTTATGGTTGGGAAAAATTTTGGAATGTCATCAAACCTAAGAACACTTTGTACAATGTGTGGCGCAGGTAGTGCATCTGATTTTTTTAGGTTGGACTGGAAATCTCAACAATGGAATTTAGTTGTAGCCTTGGGTGCTGGTATTGGAGGGTTTATAGGCGCTCAATTTTTATCTCATGATTTAGCAGTCGCTATCCATCCAGATACTATAGCAAATCTGAATACGCTTGGATTTAAAAGTGCAGGGACTAGCTACCTTCCAACCGCACTTTATGATACTTCAATATTTACGGATATAAGAGGCGTACTTATTTTAGCTATCGGAGGTCTATTGGTAGGTTTTGGTGCACGTTACGCTGGTGGTTGCACTTCTGGCCATGCCATTTCAGGACTGAGTACACTTCAATGGCCCTCATTGATTGCGGTTATTGGTTTTTTTGCAGGCGGTCTTACCATGGTTCATTTTATTTTTCCTTTAATTTTTTAATTCTATGAGAACAATTATCTATCTTTTTATTGGCATTTTGTTTGGTATTACTATGTTTAAGTCTGAGGCTGCTTCTTGGTTTCGGATCTATGAAATGTTTCGTTTTGAAGCGTTTCATATGTATGGCATTATTGGCTCAACAGTAGTATTGGGAATCTTGATTGTACAAGCCATAAAACGGTTTAATATTTTATCTTTTTATGGGGAGCCAATTGTGTTTCTTCCAAAAGCTAAAAGTGTAAGTCGTTATCTATTTGGAGGTTTTATTTTTGGTTTGGGATGGGCCTTAGCGGGTGCTTGCCCAGGTCCAATGTTTACATTGGTGGGTGCTGGGTTTTCGCCTATTTTAGTGGTGATTCTTGGTTCTGTTTTTGGAACGTTCTTGTATGGACTCATTAAAGAAAAACTACCGCATTAATAGCTTTTAAAAGAGGGGTTATTCTTAATAAGTTTAAAACAATTAGTTTAGAAAAAATACATTTTGAACTTTAAAATCCATTAAATAAAATATAGTGATTTTAATTCCTAAAGACATTGCATTTGCTGAAATCTTAGATCCACAAAAAAAACAACTCCTAAGTGACTCATTTTTATGAAATAAACATTATATTTCTATTAAATTAAAAATTATTCATAGTACCTTTGGAGCGTATGAAAGCGATAGAACGTACATGTGCAATTGCGTATTCCATCAATCTTTTAGGAGACAAATGGTCTCTCTTAATATTGAGGGATGTCATTCTACATAAAAAATCTAGATTCAAAGAATTTACAAGTTCTAAAGAAAAAATTGCGACTAATATCCTCACCAACAGACTGAATTTCTTAGTTGAAGAAGGATTTCTTGAACTTTTAGATCCTAAAGGTTTTAAAAAAAACAAACAATACATCGCAACTGAACGTGCTATTTCGACGCTTCCTATTATTATAGAATTGTATTTATTTTCTATTCATTCTATTGATGAATCGGTACTGAATGCGTCTCAAATTGAAATAAAAACGCAAATTCTTTCCGACAGAAAAGGCTTTGAAAGAAGACGAAAAAAAGAGTATCTTGAATTTGTAGAAACCTTAAAAAACAAGTAGCATATTACCTTCTTTAATTACTTGTTTTTATTTATGCATTGCGCATTTGAGGTGATTTTTCTATTAAAGTTTCTGATTCAAAATAGCGGTTAAAATTAAAGTTTAGGACTCTAAAAAACGAATATTAAGCTCTAATTTTCTTTTCCCATTCCCATGCAGACATCAGAGCCTCTTCTAGACTTGATTTTGCTTTCCAGCCCAAGACCGTATTGGCTTTGGTAGTGTCTGCAAAAGCTGCCACAACATCACCTTCTCTTCGATCAACAATTTTGTAATTCAACTTTTGATTGGAAATTTTTTCAAAAGCAGAAATCACTTCTAAAACTGAGGACCCTTTTCCTGTGCCAATATTAAAAACCTCATAATTAGCGGAGTTTTTTTCTTCAACCAATCGTTTTAGAGCAGAAACATGTGCTTTCGCCAAATCGACGACATGAATATAATCGCGAATACATGTGCCATCTTTTGTGGGATAATCATTTCCAAAAACAGACAATTGTTCTCTTAGACCAATTCCTGTTTGTGTTATGAATGGCACTAAATTTTGTGGTACTCCAATAGGGAGTTCACCAATATTTACGGATTCGTGAGCGCCTATTGGATTAAAATAGCGCAAGGCTATAGCGCTTAGGTTAGGGGCAACTTTACAACTGTCTTTAATAATTTCTTCGCCTATTTGCTTGGTGTTTCCATAGGGCGATTCTGCAGCTTGTATTGGAGCAGATTCCGTAATTGGAAGTTCATCGGCCTGTCCATAAACTGTGCAGGAAGAACTGAAAATAAAATTTGAGTTTTCTTTTTGCTGTAATTGTTGTAATATATATACTAGTGTATTTAAATTATTTTCATAATATAATAAGGGCTTATCTACACTCTCGCCAACGGCTTTTGAGGCTGCAAAATGAATAACGCCCTCAACATCATGATGCCTCTTAAAAAAATCGATTACGTCAGGTTTATCTTTTAAATCTATTTTTTCGAAAACGGGTACTTTTCCTGTGATGGTCGCAATACCTTTTAAAACATCCTCAGACGAATTGGATAAATTATCTATAATGACAACTTCAAAACCTTCATTTTGAAGTTCAACAACCACGTGAGAGCCTATAAAACCTAATCCTCCTGTAACTACTATTTTCATTTCTTTTTAATTTCGGATAAGTTGAAATCCAAATATAGCAATAAAATACGCCATCGTGATAACATAAGATGCATTTAAAAAACTCATTAAACCTTATTAAATACTACGTTTTTAATTAAGATTGGGCTCAATGGATTTTGCAGTATCCAGAACCGTTTTTTTCTAACTTTTGGCTTCTAGATCAATGTAACCCATGATTTTCAGTAAAAAATTAGGGTTTATAGTTAAAGTAAAACACCCTGACAACCACAAAACGAATCACTATTTTTTTACCGAAAAAGGACTTTCGTTAACTGCTATTATAATTGAGTTGGCTATATGGAGTCATGAGAACATTAATCCTATTGATGATCAACGGATGAGCGCATTTATCGATATTAAAGACAAGGACAAACTACAACAAGCAATCATTGAAAAGGTATAAATCAAAAACGATTACACTGAAATAGCATAACCGTTTTGATGTTTAAAAGTGTTTATTTTTAAGCTGTCGAACTTAAAAATTCACAAAAAATAGTGTTTAATTCGCCATATAAAGAACTTCTCTTGTCACTTTACCTTCATTATTAAAGTCTAGGCTCAGGTGTAAATATTCGCGGGTTTTTTCTCCTGTTTCTGCATTAGTATTGTTAACCCACCACCAAGACAGAACGACCCACTGGCCTCCATCTTTTGCATAATAGATAGCATCTGGATAGCCTGATTGCTCTAGTTTGCGTACACTACTTGCTGCTACAGCCTGATGCCATGTAGCTATGCGTTCTTCAAGGTTCAATTTTCCGTCTACACCTAGGCGATAAAATTCTGCATCTTCAGAAAAATAAGACGCCAATTCCGAAATTTCTCCAGCCTCAAAATGTGCAACCATTTCATTTAGTTTATCAATAATGGGGTGTTCATCATACACACGACCGTTTCTATGCAATCCAAAAGATTCTTGAACTTGCGCACCTGCAGTTTCCCGATCAAAGTGGCTCATCGACATCGTGATTTTCCCTTCGTTTGTTACATAGTTGTTGGTATGAAGATTTACCTTAACGGGTTTGCCACTGTCTTTATTAACAGCAGAGAAAACCATCCAGTCCATAGCCCAAGCTCCTTTTTCATCGTCATCATACTTAATGACATCTGGAGTTGCACCTTCCATTACAGTGAATTTTATAGCACTAAAATTCTCTTGCCACCAAAGCATATTGCTTACTTCTTGGTCTAGATTAGTTGGTTCATCGTCTCCAGGCCCCCAAAACTTGGCATCCTCAGCATACAATGCTCTAAGTTCAGCTTCAGTTCCAGATTCCCATATTTGATACGATTTTGTAATTACATCATAAGCGGGGTGCTCTGAATAGCTTACACCTGATTTTACTTGACTCCACCCTACTAATGGGATGAGTGCTAGGACTAATACTAATTTTTTCATTTTAATTATCTTTAAAGTTAAATATTTGATTGACTCAAATATACTATTTATTAATTGTAAAATACAACTAAATTTTATTGAGTCCTTATAAACTTTTTCCTTAGTTGTCCCGCACTTTATAATGGTGAGAAAACTCATTTGAAGTAGAGAATATTAGTCTAACTCCAAGAAATTTTGAGTTAACAAACTATTTAAAATTCTAGGATTTATATTAAATTACAACAGTAAGACTTTTCATTCGACAGTTTAATCAGAAACATAGTAATTGACTAAATCATCACATTCAACAGTCTCTGGCGACCTGAAGTATTGGACTAGGTACCAATCCGAATCTTGAAAATCATGATTACCTGCAGGTGGCTCCACCAAATACTTTATTGACATTGTATTATCACAATCAAACTGCACAATATAATTACTCTCTAAACTAGACCATGGGTTCTGATTAAATGTGAAACTAAATGAATTCTCATCTATTTCACTCCAAACACCCTCCCCCGTAATGACACCTGCATAACTGGTCTCAAATGTATTGTCGTTGTCAAATGTTAATGAAGGTTCAGGTTCTGCCGATGGAGTTAGATCATACCATTCCATAGATTGCACCATTTCACCATTTACAAAGTCCAGAACCAAATCTTGTTTTTCTACCTTATACACTTCCCATTCTCCAATAACTTTTGCTTGAGCAGCTACTATATTATCTTCATTTTCACAGCTGAAAGCACAGATTAACAAAGTGGAGAGTAAAAGTAATCTTTTCATAACGATACTATTTTAGCCAAAAATGAACAATTTTATTTTAAGTCATTCACTTATCGGGAAATTAATTATTTGACATTTATTTTCTCTTAATCTTTAAGGATGTTTTAACGAGGTCTTTTTTTATTAAAAAACGGCTACACTAATAGTATAACCGTTTTATTGTTATTTTATATAACTGATTTGAAATAGAGAACATTAGCTATACGTCAAAAGATTTTGACTTAACAATCTATTAATCAAACATTGCTCCAATAACTGGAGCTCCAAGAATTCCAGAAATACAGTATTCATTTGTTAATACTACTAACTCTGAAAACATCTGTTCTCTTTGCTGACCCAATTCCATGTGAGCCATGGCACCTTCAGGCCCCTTGTATATTTCAGTAATTCCATAAAGAGTGTGTCCGGTCTCACCACTATTTGGATCAAGTGGATTATTTAACTCAGGAGCCTTTAAAACAGCATAAGTTAAAACAACAGGCTCCACTTCACCCTTAACATGGTGCGTCTCTCTCATGAATTTTTGATGGGTTTTCAAAAAAACTTCCATTTTTTGGATAGAATCATTAGGAACCTTAAATGCAATATGAAAGCCTACAGATCCTACTTTGATTTTATTTTCCATTTCACCAGCTGACTCTTGCCCACATGAGGCAAAAAATAAAATACTCACTAAAATTAAAAAACTATTTTTCATTTTTTATGTTTAAGAAATTAATAATAAAATTTAAATTTATAAATAATAAGATTACTCTTCTGTAGCTGCTTCAGTATCGGCAGCCAAAGAATTCATCATTCCTCCAAAATCAAACCAATCTCCACCGCCAGATATTTTACCATCTGTAAATGCAAAAGAATGATATGAGGTTAATTTAATAGACTTCCCAGAAGCTACATGATCTGCCGTCCAAGTACCATATACTCGTGTGCTACCATCAAACAATCCAGTAGTTTCATCTACTCCAGGCAACCAGTAATCTGCTGTGAAATTCAAATTATCAAATTCATTTTGATAATAAGCAAGGGCGTTTTTTAAACCTTGTGCATCGGCCATTTCAGAACCATACACTGGCATATGCCATTTTAGATCATCATGAATCATTGCAGACTGAGCAGCTATGTCTTCAGTTGAGTGTGCCAGCATAAAACTCTTAGCAATTTCTAAATTAGCTGCATATTGGGGATTGTTTTCTTTTTGACGGCCACATGAAACTACAAATATTAGTAATGTAATTAAGGATAATTTAAATCGATTTTTCATTTTTTTTAAAAATTTAATTAATACTTGTGTTTATGTTTTCCGAGGAATTTTTAATTAATAAATCCACCCCCAACAGTCGTTCTGTATTAAATTGGATGTGTTTTTGATTGTAAATCAAAAGTAAACTATTTAATAGTGATATGCAAAATAAGTTTATCAAACTCTCTTAATCCCTTTGGATACTTGAGTTTAAACCAAAAAAGAAATTATTTACGGTTTAGTTAATAATATATTCTTTTTACTTGCATTTTTGAGCTTATCAAGTTATGCTAAGGATTTAAAAATTTACGAGTTAAAATAAAATGTAGCGGTAGTCTTAAATTTAGTTTAATTCTTAATAAACTTTTTATTTATTTCACTTACATCATCTGAAATTTTTATAACATAAACTCCTTTTGGTAATACTTTTACATCTATATTATCAGTACTATTTTCTAAAAGTACTTCATTACCCATCATATCATAAATGGTAATGTCCATTGATTTTTCATACCCCTTTATGAACAAAATATTGTCTGCTGGATTTGGATAAAAGATTATTTGATTTTTCGTATGAGAATTTGGTATATTTAATATATTATGTTGTGTGGATGTAAAACCAAGTTTCAACAATCCATCTCTGATATCTGGAGCATTCATAAATAAATTCCAAAATAATTGACTCTTAAAGTTTTCTATCATCGGACCTATAGTTCCTTGGTCAATTGCTAGGTGTCTTTCAGGCTTCCACTGATGATGTATTGAAAACGCATCTACGGGACCTGCTCTATTGAAATATCGAACATCGTTATAACTCCAAGAGATTTCTTAAACACTTATAGTTTGATCAACCCAATATTTAGGTTAATCCACTAATTTACAGTAGGTAAGGATGATTCCAATAAAAAACGGACTAGTAAAAATACTAGTCCGTCTTGTGTAGTAGATAACTCTATTGAAATATCGAACATAAGTCTAACTCCAAAAGACTTAATCGACACTCATCACATAATGACTCTTATTATGAAAAGTTGAACTAATATGATTTTGATTTCCCCTCACCCTATTATTCAAAGCTGCTGCAAAACTGAAGCGATTGTTTACTTAACTACCTGCAAAAGGAGTTCCAAAAAGACCTACTGCCAACTCTGCCCATATTAACATAAATATTATAACCAATATTCCAATGTATAGGACTCGATTTTTTAAATTCTTTGTACGATTACTCAAAAAAGAAGAATTTCTCAATAGGTATTTCAAATAATTTAGACATTTTGAATGCAGTAGGTAAACTTGGATCAAATTTTTCTTTTTCAATAGCATTTATTGTTTGCCTTGATACACCAATTATTTCTCCCAACTGCTCCTGCGTAAGTTCTCTTTGTTTTCTGAGGTTACGAACTATATTTTTCATAGATATCTTTTTCTATTAATTAACAAGGTTATGAGGTAGGTAACAGACATGAACATAATAAGGTAACTGATCTCAGCATCTGATGTGATTAGGTTAGTTTGGTCCAAAAGTGAATAACTCAACCCTACAATAACAGTAGCACCAAGAGTTAAACCCATTGATTCAAGGTGAATTTTACGTTCAAGTTCATCATAATGATTAAATAATGATCTATTTGCCAAAATCATTAAAACTCCATTAATCAGGTTAATACATATTGCCAAAGTTGTCAATAGTGTACTGTTTTCCCAAATGAATTTTGGTCCAAATGTAGCAACGGCTAATGTGGCGACCCAAGTCCAGGTCCAAATTGCTAATCGAATCGTTCTTTTTTTTCTTTCTTCTTTCATCATATTATTTTAATTTATTAACCTCATCTTTTAAGGTTTCTACATTTTTTTTTAATTTAAGTACTTGAGCTAACGCTGCTAATCCAAAGATGAATCCCATAATTCCCAAAGCTTCCATTTTAGTTTTATTTAAATTTATGTAAAGTTTACTTTACAAAGGTAGTCGAAATAAATTAAAATGTAAAGTTTTATTTACAAAATGTGTGTTTTGATAAAAAAACGGTTACACTATAATAGTATAACCGTTTTATTGTTTTAGTAGACAACTCTATTAAAATATCGAACATAAGTCTAACTCCAAAAGACTTAATCGACACTCATTACATAATGACTCTTATTATAAAAAGTTGAACTTAAGTTTTACACCAAGAGATTTTGAAAATACCTATTATTTGATTAGTCTCATTCAAAAATAATAATAAAAAAAACTTTGTATTAAATGACTACCAACGTTTGTTCGCGTATGGCACGTATCCCATAGGATGTGAACTATACCTTGTTGTGGTGTCGTTTTATGTTTCCATTTTAGTTATTTCTGTGTTCTGAAAAATAGGTTTTCCTTTTAATGCTTGAACTAATGTTGTGGTAGCAAGAACTGCGTAAAGCAATGAAATAATGATGGTCGCTTTTGTGTTTTTAAAGATATAAAAAGAAAGAAATGGGAGTAGTTGTAAAGCGTGCATTCCTATAAAGTGAGACACTCTTAAATCGCCTACCGTTTTACTCCAACCAACAATAAACCAGTTAGAATTATCATTGATTGCTCCTACGCTATGGTTCATTCTCGACCCCATTAAAGCACCTTCGAAAGAAAAAACTACAAAAATGAGTATTCCAAAACGAATCGCCCAAATATAGTAATTTGGTAAATCAGGAAATGTCTGTGTAAAAAACAATAAACCAATGTATGCTGTATAAAGTGTTACGATTGTAGCCGCTAAACCCATTAATGAATACAACATTGAATACGTAGTTGTACTTATATTGAAATGAGACATCTGCCCTTGTGAGGATTGATAAGTGACATATAAAAGTTCAAAACCAAACAAAATAATAACTACCCAGTTAAAAGGTGTTTCATTAAAATTTAACAAATAATGACAATACCAAGCCATTGTCCAAGCAAATAAACCTATTGAAATAGCAAATTTTAAGGGCTTAAACCAAGCGTTTACTCCGTGAACTTGAGTAGTTGCAAGTTTGGTTAAAACGATAAATAGTATTGAAAGCGATAAGCAGAACAAACCAAAATAAAATAAGGATTCGTTCCGAATTTTTAATTCTTTAATAAAATTTAATATTCCTTCAACCATTACCTTATTATTTTTTGTCAAGCGTAAACTTCGGCGCAAAATAATTCAAGCAATAAAGCATTGCAACGTATGTAAAAATGATCGAAGGCATATTGGTATTAAATCCTAAATCAAATTCTGGAATACTAAATAACTGTCTAAAAGATTTTGTGGCAATAAGTAGTATAAAAATAATACCATAAGCAAAAACGGAAATAATTGCAATTCTATTTTTTGTAGTTCTAATAATTCCTTTTTTTGCTTCTTCTTTAAAGAAATACCTCATAGCAGCAATACAAAATAAGGCTTCTATTAAAATGGCTAAATAAGGATTAGATGCATACAATCCAAGACCAGCTTCCAGTGTATCTGCCCCAAAAATATGGTGCATATGTCCTGAAAAGAAATCTAAAACAAAATGGATTGATACTAAAGCCATACTTACTAAGCCTATTTTGGTGTTTTTGAATAGCAGTTTCCCTATTAAGAAAACAATTGCCAACCAGAACAATTGCGGTAACAAATCATGGCTATATAACATATCTACTACCATATTACTTAAAGTGGCATCAAATGCATCACTCGGATTGGTTGGTTCAAGACCTAAATAGTGAAAGGTAAACCACAAAAAATCTTGTAATTGAGATATAATTAAAAAATAAAGTAACGTTCCTTTTGGGAATTTTTGTTTTGCTATTAATGCCGTTGTAAAATGTCCTGCTATCATAATTTCTAATTAATTTTCATATACTTCGCAGCCAGAATAACAAATGTTATTCTTTTTCTTACTCTGATAAATACCTACCAATTTGCTATTTAATATCGAGTTACTTTTTTAATTCTGAATTAATATAACTCTTAATTGCTTCACCAGCTTGTGGCGTATATCCAGAAAATAAAAAGACTACATTTGAATTTTTATCTAAAACAATATGTGTTGGATAACCAGGAGGATTGAGTTTTTTTGTAATATATTCTTGACTATCTGGAATAATATTATAATCGAATTTGTATTTTTTTAGAAATTTATCCACACGAGATTTTGGGTCGAGGGCAAATGCTAAAAATAGGACATCCTCATTTTCTTTATACTCACCGACAATCTTATTTAATTCTGGCATTTCATGGATACAAGGAGCACAAGCTGTAAACCATAAATTTATAACAACAACTTTTCCTTTAATACTCTCTGATGTGTGTGTGGTACCTGATAGATCTGTTAATCTAAAGTCAGGGAAAGGTTTCCCTTTTAATTTAGCTTCAAAATCATTTTGCATTTTCATATCTTCTTCAATGCCTTGGTTCATCTGCTCTTGTGTCATTTTAAGAAGGTAAGCCATTTTAAACTGATCGTTATCATCAACGTAGGCATCAACTTTATACATCCCGCTTTTGAATTTCTTAAGTGCATCTTCTGGCATTAATTTTTCATTATTAGCACCATAAAAGGTGTAGTTTTCATCCTCAAAGCGAATCCTTCTATTTAAAAAATCTTCTTCACTAATTCTTTTCAACCCTTCAGTATGAATTTTATTTACAACAACTTCATCTTCTTTTTTAGGAATTATAATCAAGGAAATCGCATTATTAGTATCAACATAAATTTTAGATTCTGGATCCATCAACCCATACGATATTGCTGATTGTAATTCCTCTTTATTTAGAAGTTCTCCGCCAAAGGTATAAGCCTTTATACCCTCACTAACCGATATAGAAGAGCCTAAATCTGAAATGGATATTTTTTTCAATGATTTTTTAAGACTATTAAGCTGTTCTAAATTGCTTGAGTTACTATTATTTTGACCAAAAGCAGTGGAAGTAGTAATAGTTAGACAACAAATTAAGAATAATGATATTATTAATTTTGTATTTTTTAATTTATCGGCTGTGTTAACTATGCTTTTTTTTGTTTTCATTCTACATTTTATTTTTAAATTTTTGTAATTTTAGTTTTAATTCGATAGCAAAAGTAATTATTACTATTGAATTAATAGTAATAATCTATAAAAAATGAAAAAAGAATTTCGCTCTGGTTGTCCAGTCTCGTCTTCATTAGATGTTGTAGGTGATAAATGGTCTTTGTTAATCATCAGAGACATGCTTGTTAAGCACAAAAAGACTTTCAAGCAAATGTCTGATTCATATGAAAAGATTGCACCAAGCATTTTATCTGCACGATTAAAATTATTAGAGTCGTATAAACTGATTTTTAAAACGAAAGCACCTGAAAACAAAAAAGAAAATATTTATTTGTTAACGGAAAAAGGGATTCGTTTAACTCCAATAATTATTGAATTCAGCTTGTGGGGGAATTATAATATGCGAGAATTTAATGAAATAGATGACATTGAAGGCTTGAATTTAGATAAGACTCTAATTATTCAAAAAATTCAAGATAGTTATAATTCTATGTTGCTTAATTTTCGATAATGCTTCTCTTAAATGACATTATACTTTTTCAATACTATTTTGAAATGGTCTAATAATCGCTGGAAGATTATCTCTTAATCTTTGAGGGTGTTTGAACGCAGTCTTTTAATTAAAAAACGGCTACACTATAATAGTATAACCGTTTTATTGTTTTAGTAGATAACTCTGTTGAAATATCGAACATAAGTCTAACGCCAAGGGATTTAATAGACACCCATCACATAATGACTCTTATTATGAAAAGTTAAAATTAAGTTTT
>Ga0209603_1001645_pt1 | contig 22769 bp, 25 predicted proteins | sample COGITO_mtgs_1206_FD_184812 | JGI IMG/M metagenome (GOLD analysis project Ga0209603, IMG submission 184812) | Pelagic marine microbial communities from North Sea - COGITO_mtgs_120607 (SPAdes) (version 2) | ecosystem: Environmental > Aquatic > Marine > Epipelagic ... | reverse complement strand
AAAGTTCAGCCGCCGTCCGCTTTTTTTTCTCGGAGGATGACCCAAAAGTTCTTTCGCCGATAGCTATCGCGGAAAGAAAAGTTCGTTTTTTCTCGGAGGATGACCCAAAAGTTCTTTCGCCGATAGCTATCGCGGAAAGAAAAGTTCGTTTTTTCTCGGAGGATGACCCAAAAGTTCTTTCGCCGATAGCTATCGCGGAAAGAAAAGTTTAGCTGCCGCCAGCGTTTTTTGGGGGAGTTGGTCGTTTGGACCGCTGATGGACACGCTGGCGCTGTTGGGTCTTCAGCGTTTGTATGTCGCGCTGCATCACGCGCAACGTGGTCTCTTGTGTCTTGACGATGGCAGCGTACGCCTCTACGGTCGCGTCACACGCCTCCAAACGCACGCGAAGTTCTCCTAAAGTGTACGCGGATGTGTTGGCTCCGTGCTGGAGGTGTTGGATGTGTTGAAGATGTTGAAACAGGCAGTACATGACCATAACAAAGGCTATAAAGTGGGGAGACATGCGTACGCATGTGCTAGAGTCCGATTAAATAGTCACGGGTGTAAAGTTTTACACTATATAATAGTCTTTCTTTTTTTCCATACAATGCTTTCGTGTAAACACATTGAAAAGAGTCCTGTGTTACGTCAAGTATTCCTCTATGTTATTGTCGTGGGTGTGACGGCGATTACGATTGCGGCGGGTGTGGGGCGCGAGCGGCAGCCCGCCGCGGAGCCCAAGCTGCGCTACAGCACGAACTGGCCGCTGAAGTTTGCCCGTGGCAAGCCCGTGTCTACCCCTATCCTGTACTGTGGCACGGAAGGCAGTGGCCGTGGGTACTACACGTCAGACACTGCATTTACACCGTATGATGCGAACGCGGACGACCTGTGCAGCCTGATTCCTGATTACAACTACACGTCGTCGGTTGGAATTGCCCTGTTCAGTGTTGTGGCCGTGGTACTGTTCGGCGTGCGTTGGCTGTTAAAGTCTGACAAAGCCGCGGCAAAGCGTTTCGTAGTGGCCCTTATTGTGTTGGGCGCGCGGTACTACTATTTTTCTCAGACGGACGAGCCCGCGGGAGCTCTGTTTGACAAATCCGACCACGTGTTGGTCATCGCCACGTTGGTGTGGTTGTTTGTGTGGGATGCCATGGTGGCGGTGCGGTCGCATATTCGCGAGGATCGCAAGAAAATTGTCAATGCGGTGCTGACGCTGGTGGTCGCGATGGGAATTGGGTTGGCGTTGTTGATATCGCTGTCGGTTACGGCGGGAGTGTTTCACACGGCGGACGAAATGTGGGCCGGTTGGCGTGACGCGGTGTACTTTTTGGTGGCCGCAGGTCTGTTGGCGTCGCTGAGCGAGTACAGCATGGAGTTGGAGGCCACGGCCTACCAGCCTGTCGGCAATGGCGACGAAGATAGCACGACAACGACGTACGAAATAAAGTTGAAATCTGCCGCGCTGGAGGAGGGGGCGTTGGTTTTTTAAGTATAAATGCGACGTGCGTCCGACAAACATGCAGCGTCGTTGGACATTGCCCCGCTTGCATTTTATGCGTACGCACGTGTCGACCTGGTCGGACGAGTACGGGCGCCTGTGGCTCTTTCAGCAGAGTTTCAAACCGACGGTCCAAATAGCGTCTTTGTTGGACTCTGGCGCGGTGGAGGGGCATCTTGTGTTCATGCACGCACCTGACGCGCGTCATGGATTGCAGTTGGGTTCGAAGGTGCGTTTGAGGCGGGAAGGCACGTCGCTGACCGTGGAAGTGACGCACGTGTTGGAGAGTGTGGGGTCAAAGTCTGGATTTAAATTTCTACTGATTGTAGTATAAATGAGTTTTTATTTTCGTATGTATCTATGACGCGTTGGCGTTACTATGTAGTTTGGGCCCTGTTTGGAATGTGTCTTTTATTTCAACTTCGCAACTTGAAGCGCTATCGCGTGGAGCGCGCGCGCAAGCACAACGAGGCGGCGACCTATTTGGAGAGTGACGTGTGTTCGGACCCAATTACGCGCGGCCAATTGGGTACGTTTCATTTGTGCGAGCAGGCGGAGCAAATCGTCAACGAGGCTCCCACGGTGTCCGCCTTGTATGATTTGTTGGATGATTGGTATCCGTGTGGGCATGGTCGTTGTGACGCTGTACGCGACTGGGTGCACGCCAATGTGTACATTTTGGTGATAGCTGCAGGTCTTTTGGGGTATTTGGTGTATATCAAGTACATGGACTATCGCAAGATGGAGTTGTTTGCGCGCATGACGCTGCCGCGCGACTTGGCGTTGGCTAGTGTCCAGCATGTCGATTAGGAGTATATAAATCGTCATCACCATGAGCAAAGATGGAGCAGTTTGAGAATCACGCCATCAAGTTCGAGGACTCCGACCCACAAAAGTTCCAGCCTGCGGAAGGTATTTCAGGGGATGGGACAAAGGTGGAACTGGACAATGGCAACAGTACGCTGCAGCAGCGTGCGAGCGCCTTGAAGCCCCCTTGGGCCGCTGCGGAGCCGACGCCGGCCCAGGTGAATTGGACGTTGGAGCACCGTCAAAAGGTGGAGGAGATGCGCGTTGACCCCGGGTATCAGTTTATCATGAAGGTGTCAGCATTTGCAAACCGTGGCATGCGTTCGATGACGATGGTGCCGGGCGGCGGCGGACGCAAGGACGCGATACCGGAGCCGTTGAGTAATGCGTACACGGGGCCAGTTCCACCGGCGAACGACGACGACCGTAACAATTGGCACCAGTCGGCGGACCAGTACAAGTGGATGTCTGCGCCGGAGGTGTCGGGTGTGGTGCACGTCTCTGCGGCGTTGTATGGCCATATCAAGGAGGCCCAAGATATTTTGGAGCGCGTGACGGGTCAGCGTGTCGCGTTGAAGGGGTTGGTGGAAGGTCCACTGTCGACGTTGTTTGCGCGTCTGGTGGCGCTCCGTCTGCATTTGTCGCAGTTTTTATCTGGTGTGAATTACCAGTTGGATGCGACGTATCGGCGTTTGCACCGTGAGCAGCATATGGTGCTTCGTTCGTTTCGTTGTGAGTTGCAGCACCAGTCTGTGCGCGTCCCGTATGGCATCTGGTTGAAAGACCACGCACAGCAGCATAGAGGCCGGGTCAATGGTACTAATAATAAACTAGCCTATACAGGACTATATTGATACAAAAAATAAATTACGTTTATTTTAGAAGAAACTCGAACACTTCGTGTGGGAGACGCAGGCGTCCTTGTTTGACAACTTTGGAGTTGAATAGTTCAAAGTTGGGGAATGCTTTTTGTACGGCCTCGATATTCTGCATGAGTTTGATGGTCACTTCGTGCTGCATGGTGAGCGGTGTGGCGATGTATTTTTTGGCATTTGTCACGTGCTCTGCCGTCGGGGTAATTTTGAACAGGTCTTCGGCGCTCAACTTGTCCGAAATGGCATCGGAGGCTGAGAAGCGTGCTAGTTTCATGGCCAACATGCTCTTGAGTGAGATTCCGTATTCGTTCTCCATGTCGCGTACCATTTCTGCGCGCACAGCCGGTGGGCGCATGACTTGTGTGTTGAACGTGAGTTTTCCGGACCAGACGCATGTTTGTTCGATGCGTGCACAGTTTTGCGGTGTTAGTTCGTTCCAATTGTAAAAATTCTCGGAGGTTCCCATGGTGGCGGGGAAAAACATTTTTTTGTCGTCGATGGCGCTGTACATGCGGTAACCGCCGAGGGAAGAGGCGTGCATGAGTACGTTTTTGCTCTCTCCGACTTTGACAGCGTGATTTAAAAAGTAAATGTGTCTGGAGTCGCTGAGGACATTGTTGATAGTGTCGCTGTACTGGTTGGTCGCCCCTGGACTGACGGCTTCGGCGACGAGCTCGCGCATGTTCTTGGACTTGTCCGGAACCGAGTAGATTTCGCCGAAACGCGTGCGTTTCCACTGGGTGGCGACTTCGCCGGCGGTCGTGGACGAGTTGAGCCATTTGGCGTGCAACGAGGCGAGAAGGGCGTCTCCGTTGGTATCGACGACGAGGTGCCGCTGTTCCTGTTGGCATCCGAATTCGTCGGGCTTGGAGGTGACGTACTCGCCAAACTTGCAGTTGGTGTCCGAAATAAACGGCGTGCTTTCGCTAGTGTTCTGGTCGACCTGTTTGTACTGGCAGATGGCCTTCATGGCATCTTTCTGTACGGTGGCGGTCGTCGTGAAGACCGAGCGTCCCTGTCCGATGGAGGGGTGGAACCAGGCGGCATCTGCGGGTTGTAGTTCAAAGCTCTTTTTGACACAGACGACAAGTCCCGTGACAACGGTTTGTCCGTCACGGCGCAGGGTCGATTCGTTATCGATGCTGAAATTAGACAGGACTTTGACGGAGACAACGTGTTCCGCGCGCGTCTCTAGGATTTTGAGCACATTGCGAAGTGCTTCTTGGGTACGGGGTTCCTCCGTGACCATGTTGGATTGCTCAATCGTAATACTCGCAGCCATTTTGTTTAGTGTTAATGAGACGTATTAAATAGGGTCTTTTCGTTATTTGGGATCACCACGGGTATCGACCACATGTTCAACCATCGTCCCCATGCGGACATGGGCACTTGAACCTGGTGACCAAAGCCCGCACAGACGCTGTCGTAACACTTTTGCGTGACACGCATGCTATTCATATCGATGCAAAACCAAATATGGTTGCCTTTATGCGTGCGGTCGGCGATTTTGCAGCATTTGGACCGGGACGGCACCACGACACGCCCGTCGTCCAATATTTTGATGGAATATCGCATCGTCGCGGCGTCCGCATGGTGGTCTAACCAGTCCATCACGGGCGTCAGTGGATATACGTCTGTCAATTCGGTGCGCACCTGCGTCCGCGACCGCCCCGTGGCCGACCACGAGCCGTCCGGATTGCGCATGAACATGTCGAGCGGGTGTTTTGAGGTTGACCGTGGCGTCCCGCCGTCAATTTCGAGGCACTCGAGTACGGTGTCGTTTGTCAACCCAAGTTGTACGAGCAATTCGTGCCATGGTTTTTCGTGGAGCAGCGTGCGGTCCGAGCCAAATTTGGTCGACCCTTTGATGCGGAAAAGTCGATTCCGCGTATAGACTGCATGGTCGATAGCATGGCGTTCCGGTGTATTTTCTGCATGCATGGCCAGTAGAACGCGCCGTACAAACGCGCCCACGTGGTATACATTCTTAAAAACAAGGGAACTTATGAAATGGTAGGAGGTTTTTTGGTCGGAACACGCATCCAAGACTTGAAAGCTGCCATCGATGCCAAACATGGCCCGCGAGCATTTCTGCAAATATTGTACGAGGGCGTCCACGTCCACCGCCGACGCCGACTCGACATCTAGAAAGAGGCGAGACGGGCGGTCTTCTCTGAGACATTCGTACCAATGTTTGCGCGATGTAGAGGCATAGATTGTTTGAAAGGTCTCCATATGGGCCACCATGAATTCTTTTGTGCCCGTTTTGTTCAAGTCTCGCGCAAAAATTAATTTGGTTGTCCCCGCGTCGTCGAGGGCAGGTCGTAGTAAATGATGGGTGTTCATTGTTGGTGGTTGTCTTTTGGAGACCAACATATATGTGAACCCATAAGGCACACATATGGTAGACTGTGCATCAATTAACTTTTGGCACCTATAAGAGGGAGACACATTTAAGAAAACATGAGCAAAATTCAACGTGCCACAGACATGACTACGCCCGCCGCAAAAACTTCTAACACCGCCCCCGTGGAATCTCTAACGGACCTTGGCGTCGCGGACCCCGCTTCCCAAGGCGAGACCCATACAACACGTGTCGTTTTCGAGTCGAACGCCACCGCACGCCAGCTCGAATCTGGTGTCATAGTCCAGCTTGCCAATGCCAAAAACGTGTTTTCCGCTAGTGAAGAAGGAGTCGACGTCTCCAAGGGTATCCTGACCTCTGTGACTGTCAAATCCATCTACTCGGACTGTAGTGAACCCGTGACTTTTGCGCTCAACCTGTTCAACTCATCCGAGCAGGAGCCCACGATTAAGAACAACGAGGGATGGCTCCACACCCCGAAGCGTACCGACTTTGGCACCGAGGCCGCCTCCAAGGACGAACACGGCTACCGCAACTTGCTTGCCGTCATGCCGTACGAAAAGTCGCGCACCGCGCTCAACGTCTACCACCCGGAAGACATTGTCTCGGACCGCTACATCCAGCAGTACGGTAACTGTTCCACCGAAAACCTCTACGACGGCGTCGTGGCGTTCCCCGGCGAGCAGTACTACCTCGTCTCCCAGAACCACGTTGTCCTTTCGGTCATCAAGCAGAACTGGGAACAGCTTGGGATTAATATCGACGACGAGCACAAATTCAATGGCAAATACGTCCAGGTCCCGGCCCACGTCTTTGACCGCGTGATTAACGACCTCCAGTCGCACGTTCTCGCCCGTATGCCGTTCACCAACCTGAACGACGTCCGCGCCAAGTTCCAGTCTAAGCCGACCAGCCACTACGTCGACACTCACCCCAACGGCGACAAGGGTAAGTACAAGGTCTGCGTCGAGCTTCAGATGAACTACACTTTTCCCGCCAAGGAGGAAGTCGCCGAGGAGTAACCAAATTAAATTATAAAACACTCTCAAATACTTTTTAAAAAAAAATGTGCTCTATATGTTCACAACCTATTTATCGTTCCCATTTATGCAAATACCATTGGACCAACGATGGTTACCACTGTACGTGGAAGAACTGCATCGCTCCGGTGTTTGCCCTCACGCTCTGCCGAGCGCATTACCGAGCCGCCAACGTTGCATGTGCACACGAAGGCTGTGCAAAACCGTCGTTTTGCCGCCACGTCTGTGTCACACACTACCGACGCCGCGAGTTTGTTCACGTGCGTTCCTGTAGTCGATGTCACCGCGACTTGTACATGAACAACGTCTGCTTTTATCACTTTACATGTCGCCAGTGTCGTGAGTGTGAGGCCATCGTGTTTTCCAATGGCCTGTGTCAGAAACATTACATGCGAACATGGCGTCAACGGTCGTCGGCAAACAGCGGAGCCACCACGAGCACCGAGACAAATGCCGATGTCGAAATCACAAATCCAGAAAAAACGTGCCACATTCCCGAAACCCAATCGTCTTGAACACACGCCGTCATCTTGTACATTAAATATAGACACATTTATACGGAAAAATGACCACCTTTTTGATTTCGACTTTTGGACATCTCGAACAGAAGACAAAATCAACCAACGCTGACAGAGCTATATAAACGGCCCTCGCGAAATAAATGCAGAGTCTTACCGACACCGCACATAAACGACACGTACTCTTACCCATACGCCACGAGTCGCTATGGGATATTTTTAAAGAGCAGCAGTCCGTCCTGTGGACAACAGAGGAAATTGACTGGAGCGAGGACAAAGGCGACTGGGATAAACTCGAGCCCGATGCCCAACGCTTCCTCCTACATATCATCGCATTTTTCGCCGGTTCTGACATGCTCATTGTCGACAACCTCATGGACCAATTCTTGTCCGAAGTGACCATCGCCGAAGCCAAAGCCTTTTACTCGCTACAAGCGTACATCGAAACCATTCATTCAGAAACATACGCGACCGCCCTCCAAAAATTTGCGCCCACAGACACGCGCGACCACTTATTCAACGCCCTACAGTCGATACCCACCGTCAAGGCCAAAGGCGCCTTTGCCCAAAAGTATATGGACGCAGGGCGTCCCTTTGAGGAGCGCCTATGGGCCTTTTGCATCTTTGAAGGGGTTCTGTTCGCTGCGTCGTTTGCATCACTATACTGGCTTCGCACTAAGTCGCTGTGCAAAGGGCTCACGTTTTCCAACGAACTTATTCAACGAGACGAGTCCATTCACGCCCGTTTCGGCGTCGCGATGCTCAACATGCTCAACACAAAGCCGTCGCAAGAGGTCGTGCACGCGATTCTCAAGGAAGCGGTCGCCATCGAAGAACAGTTTGTGCGAGAAGCACTGCCCAACAACCTGACGGGACTGAGCGCGGACCACATGTGCGAGTACGTGCGCCATTGTGCCGAACGTCTCATGAGTCTGTTGGACGGTAAATATCAGCCCATTTGGAACGCAACACAACCACTGGCGTTCATGGAGATGGTATCGATTGACTCAAAGACGAATTTTTTCGAAAAACGCGTGGGGGAATACACGATGGCGGCTGTGAACAAAACGGAAGCCGATATGGGGTTTAGACTCGACGCCGAGTTCTAGTATAAACAACGAGGCTTTAGAAATATCTGGTATAAAAAGGCGTTTTTTTTATCCTAAACATGGGAAACGCACAGTTCCAAGTCGCGACTCCTTCAAACACATTTCCCATCCCAACCGACCGCTGGTTCCGTGTCGAGATTCCTTGGTTTGGTATCGAATGGCGCGGCGTCCTGCAGCGCCTTCGCGACGGCTTAACATTGGCGGGCGGTGTCGAAACTACCGACGTGGCCGTGAACGAGGAGGGCGTTCTTTGTACATTTCAGTGGACGCGCCCACCGGCGCCCGTGGGCGCGCCGCCGTCTTTAACACCCGCAGGCGCTGCCCAGGCTCAAATTCAAGTCCGATGTTTTTCTGTGCGTGGTGGTCGTTTGTGCGGACCTCGTCAGTTTTTGATAAACGTCGGTAAAATATCCCGTTCTAACATCGCACCCGGGGAACTCGACGTGTTGATGCGTCGCATTGGCGCGTGTTTTGACAACGCAACGGAGGTGCAGCTGACAAATATTGGGACATATATATAGGAAGACATTTACACCGATGGATATCGAGTTGTGGGTTCCGCCGCATATATCCGACGACGATGTCGTCAAGTGTGTCAACGACTGGCTCGCAAAATACCCAGATACCCCACCGTACGCCCGGTTCGTGCAAGACTATGTTTCGTCGGCATGGCCCATGCTCTGGCACCTCAAGACAAAAATGGACGTAAAAATCGTCGAGCGGTGCGCCACGGTGCCCGAACCACGCGAGTCGACCGACGAGGAAGTGATTTGTGCCATTTGCCACAACCGACTTGCGGGTGGTTCAGAGACACTTGTGTGCCAACATACCTTTCATACTATGTGTATTCACCGTTGGCTGGGCCGTGCGAATACGTGTCCTGTTTGTCGCACCAAAGTATGATTCTACCCTATAAAGGTAGGCATGTCTATGACATTAAAATGGTGAAACTTTCCGACCTCACCGACTCTATTGTCTCCACACTTTTTGTTATCCTCTTCTGGGCATTGTCTCTTGGCTTGAATGAGACGACCTACGAAGGAACCGACCTTTCCAAGCGTCTTCCGACGGGAACGGACGTCCAATGTGCCTTTCCCGCCGACATGACAAGTGCCATGGAAAAGTCATCTTACACCTCTGGTGACGAGGCGGCGCGCGAAGGTCTGTACGGTGCCTTTTCGGCCCGTGGAGCGTCCATCGCCGTGATTGTTCTCGGCGTGCTGGCGCTTGTCTTGGGTCTCTTGAAGTACTCCAAACTTTCGCTCTGTGGGTTCCACTTGGAGCTCTTCAACTATGTTGTCACGGGTGCGTTGCTTAGTGCGACCGTCGGCGTCTTTCAGACCCACGGTGCCCTCCTGCACCAGGGCCTCATTCCGTCGGCCAATGTGGCGGACGACATTCTCAGCCTTGATGGCTGCAAAGACGCTGACGACAAGGTCATCCCCAATGCACTCGGCCGCGCGAACAAACTTCGCGCTTCGCTTATCTTTGGATTGCTGACCGTGCTCAGCATCATGTACATGGCCCGCGAGCTTCGCGAGTACATGGCACCTGCCAAGAAGGAGGAGAAGGAGAATGACAATGCGATGACGGTGGCGATGGCATAACTAAACAATTTAAATTAAGTATAAATATCATATGTCTCTTACATAAAATGCCTACGTACTTTGTTGGGAACGTGTTGCCACCAACCGACGCCCCAGGTGAAAATGACCGCACCTTTGATTTCACGGCTGACGAATCTGCATCTCTTGACCTGAACAATATACCCATCCGCATTGAACATGAGGAAGGCCTCGCTGTCGGTACCGTGCGGAGAGACTGGTGCGACAAGGATGGGACAAAGTGGATTTTAGGTCAAATCAATGATGATACGCTCGAGTCTCGTTATGCGTCGCATGCCATCCGGCCGAGTTCGGATGGCCACACGCTGTATGGTGGTTTAAGTCTCCAGCACGTGCACACTACGTTTGGAGATGGGTCAACGAAAAAAAGAGGCATTGAAGTGTCACTATGTACTGAACCACGTCGACCTGGATGCGTGTTGGAATGTGTCGAAGGATCAAAAAAAAAGGAGTATATAACCCACCTTGCTAGCACGCAAAAGATGTCTGCCGAAAACAGTACCCCCGTTGTCACAGAAACGCCCGTCGCCGAAGCCTCCGTCGCCGAGACTTCCACCCCTGAAGCACCTGTCGAACAGCCTTCCACCCCCGCTGCCGATACACCGGTGGCCGGCAAGGAGGAGCTGATGAATCTTGTGCTGGACCAGGAAAAGGAACTCGGAAGCACCAAAGTGGCCCTCGAAAAGGCACACGCCGAGCTGCAGAAAATGCAGTCGGATTGGAAGATGCGTGAGGACAACGAGCGTCTTCAGACCAAGAGCAAGGCCGAGGCCCTGTCGAAAGCACTTGTCACCTCGTGGGAGAAATCGCTGCCCGCCGACATGATGACCGAGGAGAACAAAAAGGCCATCTTTGCCATGGCGCAAAACTTCCCGAAGGAGAGTGTCAAAATGCTTGAGATTGCCCATAAAGCCAGCGCCAAATACAAGAGCGACCTCGCCTCTCTGGAGCGTCAGCAAAAAGTGGACCATAAACGTGAGCTGGAAAATCGCGTGATGGATGTTGTCACCAAACGCCGCCGCGTGGTCCCGGACCAGCCACGTTCCGTTGTACACGCCGCTAATGCCAAGGCAAAGGTCAATCCATTTGCCTTTGACACCAACAAGGTGTCGTCTTCCATGTCTTCGGTGCGGTCTAAAAATCCCCATTTATTTGGCGCCCTGTCCAAATTTTCGGGTGGAAATTTGCGAGACCGCATGGGGGCCATTTCCAGAATCGGACAATAAACGTAGAGATTTAAAGAAAAACCAAAATTATGAAATCTATATCGCATATAAATACCATCTGTTTTTTTTGTAAAATGAAAGAGCGCACTCTTGCCTATGAATGCATGCGGCGTGGTGAATTTGCGGAAGCGATTGACTTGTATGACCTCGCCATCGAAAAACAACCGACGGAACCCGCCCTATTGACCAACCGCGCCACCGCCTACATGAAGAGTGGCGACTACCAACTTGCCATCCAGGACTGTCAAAAAGCAACAGCTCTCTGTCCCCAGTTTCCAAAAGCATGGTGGCGACTTGGCAAATGCTACGAGGCACAGGGCGAGTGGCACCGCGCATTTCAATCCTACGTCCGTATATGGCGTCACAGCGAGGCCCAAAAGCGCCTCCGCGCCATTCGAGCCTTCGTTATGGGACCAAGTCTAACGTCACTCGAAAAATGTTTGACGACACCGGCGAATTTTTGTGTTGTAACCTTGGACGACAACGTCCGAGGTGTCGTCTCCAACGTCACAATGCGCCAGGGGGACATTGTGATGGCCATTCGCTACGCCGACCTTGTTACAGTTTCAGCAGGACGCAACACAACATGGGGCCGCGCCCTGGAAAAGGTCGACACGGATATATCTGAAGCGTTTGTCGTGTATCTTGCCTTTGCACTGGTGCAGAAACTTGTGCAGAACCCAAACGACCCATACATGCTTTCCCTACCAACCAGCACGGAAAACCTACCGATGTTCTGGTCGGAACAGACATTGGACCTGCTGGGTCCGTCTCATATTCGGAGCGAAATATTACAGCGTCGCCAAAATGCCATTCAAATGTATCAACTTGTACAGACGCACGCGCCCGAGTTCACAGAGAACATTCACCAAGGCCAGTGGATGCATCTTGTGGCGCTTGTCAGTTCGCGGAATTTCACAATTCGGACACAGGGCCACGTCGAGCGCGTCATGGTGCCGTTTGCTGATATGCTCAATCATCATTCGACGCCCAACACAAAATGGTCATACGACGAGCAAACATCGACATTTCAAGTTCGTGCCCTCCAGGATGTCGATGTCGGCGACGTGTTGTACGACTCCTACGGCGCCCGCGACAATGGCCTGCTGCTGTCCGTGTACGGTTTCAGCCAATACAAAAATCCAAGTGACCGCGTTCGCATTGCAGACGGTATATACCTACATCGTAACGGCCTGACGACATGGAAGGACCTCGCCCCACTGCGCAAAGCGGGCGTGCCTCCGCGCGACATGGAGCTCGCGATACTACGGCGCATTGGACACGGTATTATGCGCCTACAATACCCGACGACACTAGAAAACGATCAGGCATGGATGGCGACGCACAAGGAACTAACCCCGGAATATTTCATACGTCAAGCCCTCGTGTCTGAAAAAATGATTTTATACGAGTGGGCGAAAATTGCCAATGAGTGCTTACGCAATCCGACACTACAACAACGTAAACGCTGGAAGAAAGGAAAACACGAACGGTTATATTTAAAAGCGATTTATGATAAATTTAAACTATAATTAAACGAGGCCTACTTGTTTCTCATACTCCATGTCCTTCATAAAGGCATTTTCGCCATTGCGGACGCTGCGCACGCCAGCATACACCTGAGGTCCCCAGTGCCCAGTGTTGATGACAATCTTGTCGAATTTACCACCCCCCTCCGATTTCGACACTTGGTGCCCTTGGAAGCACACAGTATTGAGGTGGCGAAGGGGCGACAAAAATTGGTCATTCGAGCCATATTGCTGAAGGGTGTCGAAATTGAGCGCGCTGGCGTAGTCGGTCGCTTCCGGATAATGGGGCGCGTCGTCGTTTAGTTGCGAATTTGCCTGGTCGAGCGTCTGTGGGTTGTAGTGGCCCGTAATGTCGATGGGGTTCTGCAGGGGGGGGATTTGTTGTTCGGCATACGCGGCGCCGTCGGCATATGGGATAAGTACCGGAATCAGAGACGCACTGAAGCGGTCTTCGGCCAGCTGCTGGGAAAACGGCTTTTTCTGCAGGTTGTTGCATCCGACAAAAGCGGCGGCGTCGTCGTCGTCGACACCTTCGGGGTAAAAGAACTCGGTGCCTTCCCCCGACACGTACGAGTGCGAAAAAATATCTTGAGCAATTACGATGTTCTTGGGCTGCTTCACGATACTCTTATGATAGAACGTGTAGTGGCCAATGTGGACCTTGTGAATGACGTCGTCCGTCAACTGAAAGTCGTGGTGACCATGGGCCGTAAACCCGGTGTCCATGCCGCCTTTCAAGAGTACCGCGGACGCCATGTTGTACGTCTGGAATGGACGTAGGAGAAGCACGGTGCACTGGGCCTCGGTCGGCACACGGTCTAACCCCACGTTTTTAGCCGCGGCATAGTTCTGTGCCGCGACGGCGTACGCCGCAGCAAAACTGATTTTCTCCATGCGGTCAGAGTCCATGGAATAAATGAAGATATCGCGGTCATCGCTGTTCGCGGCGTGCGGGAAGATAAAGTACTCGCCAATTTGGCGTTCACGAACGAGCAAGTCACGCGGCTCGCCGATGAAATCAATATCAAACGGGCGTGTTTCGTACACTTTGGAACCGCGGAAGGTCAATAGGTTGTCCGGACCCTTTTCGAGGTTGGTCGCGGCACCAGGGCCTTTGCGCCAGAATTCGACTTCCGCCGACGGCACCATAGTGACGTAAATCGACATCTTGCTGGGCAAAATCCAGACATTCGGGGTCACACCCTCGTATTTCATCTGGTCCTTCAACTCGGCGTCAATCAGGTACATGCCACGCTCCTGCTTCTGAATAGCAGCCCAGCGGCGACGCTCACGCTCGAGAAGCTGGCCTGGACGCACAACGGTCGTGCCGTGTTGGCGCTCCCACTCTTTGTAGTGGTTCTTGCTCGTCAACAAGGCATGAATGACGCCGTGATAGGCCGTCTCATTGACCGAATCGACAATCTGGCGCAGATTCATCAGGTAATGTTGACGGCCCTGGTCCGTCTTGTAAAAACCGTGCTCAATAATGAAGGCGAGGCCTCGTCGGACCAAACGATCCGTGCGCGACTCACGCTCCGCAGAAACATACCTGGGGACGCCTTGGTGAGGTTCCAGGTCCATCAGGGTCTTGTTGAAACGGAAAATGTCCCATTTAACGGACAAATCTTCGGTCAACACCCACGGCAAAATGTCGCGGGTGTACCAGGCATCCTCCTCGGTAATGAGATAGTCGAGCACCGATTCAAGGTGCTTGTTCTTGCCCTCGTAGGCACGGGGGAGATTGAACGTCTCGTGGGCGAATTTATCGTCGGCGAGCATGCGCTGGTATTGCGGCTCGACACCGCCAAAAAAAGGCTGAAGTGCGTGGTTGGGGACAGAGCCCACACCGGTCAATGCAGAGGTATCTTCGGACATGGTTTGATACACGCCAAATCGCGCACCTATATAGTGTGTTTTTATTGTTTGAAAATGACAAAACCGCTTTTACATCCCAGTATATATATGAGGCGCCTCTACGCATCCGCACATGGGTGCAGTCTTAGAAAAAGTAGAGCAGTGGTGGCAGTCGCTGCAAAAAGACACGCGCGTACTCGTACTTGGACTCGACAACGCCGGAAAAACGGTCGTGTTGTACTGTCTGCATTTAGATGAAGCTGTCGAGTACACTGTACCCACACTTGGATTCAACGTTGAATCCGTACAAGTCGGCAACGTTACGATCAACATGTGGGACATCGGGGGCCAAACGGTGTATCGGAACATGTGGCCACATTACTATGCGGAAAGCGACGGTGTCGTATTCGTTGTAGACGCCAATGACCGCGATCGTTTTTCGACTGTCAAAAAAGAATTGCACGCGATTGCCTCCCATAAAGAGTTAACCGGAAAACCACTCTTGGTGTTGGCCAATAAACAAGATTTGCCCAACGCCGCCGGGCGAGACGAACTACTCAACATTCTACAACTCGACAAAATTACATGGTCGCCCTGGCATATCGTACCGTGCACGGCGACCAAAAATCAACGGGTAAAAATAGGGTTTGAATGGCTTGTCAAAGAATTAAATGCTTAAATTGTGTTTTATTATTTACGTACGGCCCGTGCGACCATGACAAATTTATGACGAGTTCCCTGGAACTCCGTATCGATAGTCCAACATCCTGACTCGGGATGGGGTTTGCCGAGCTGGTCACAGACCTCTTTCCACGAATTTCCCACAGACACGTCGTTAATATGAGTGACTACCGAACCCGCGTGCACATTTTGCATCGCATATGCCGGCGATTCGGGCGACACGTTTTCGACAACAACATGGAAGTCGTGCTGCTTGGCGGGCGTCATGTAGTCGACAAGGCGAAACATCGGCACGTGATGCGCACGCAGAGGTGCAAAGATAATACCCTGAACTTGGGCCTTTTGCTTAGATTCAATGCGTCCTTCGTCACAATAAGGATAGACCTGACGCACGTGGGGCAGCTCGTCGTAACGAGGCTGGCGCGTTTCAAACGTCAGACGCACGAGGCGCTGCGCCTTGTCGTTGCGAAGCACGAGCATGGTCACTTTTTCACCGACGGGCGTATCGTTGCACAAATCCGTGAGCGACAACGGTAAATCGCGGACTTCCGAGTACCACGTGCCGGCCTGTGAAAGCTCCGCGTGCGTGTTGCCGTTCTGAAATGCATAGATAATGTCGCCTTTGCGGCCGCCAGCCTGGCGATACAACGAATGCGGCGTCAACGATGTCACCAGTACACCACCACCGACAACATAACGACCCTCTTTTTTTGGACACGTATAGTGCTGCAAAATGGCTGGGCCGTAAATGGGATGATATTCGATGCCGATATGCGGCTTGTGAATGTGCGACGGCGGCGGCGGCAACATGCGCACCACCATCGGCATCGCCTGCGCATTTTCCGCCGCCGTCTCCTCCGCACGCACGTCGCCCCAGCGGCGACCCGCTTTCCATGAGACCAGGCCTTTCCAGTCGCCCGTCTCAGCGTGCGTCAACACGCGAGACAGCAGCTCGGGACCCCCCGAATGCATGTGGGTGCGAGACGGCTCCATGACATGGCGCCAGACCCAATTGTGAAACCCACGCGGACGCCCACCAGCGCGACCTCCAAGTTGATGCGCGCACCACTCCGACTCGATGGTCGACATGTGCTGAGCAAGCACCCCACACTCCTTGTCCGTCAAATGATTCGCCAGCGCACGCAGTGCCACCTGGCCGTTTGCAGGGCCGCCAGACACTGTCATCTTGGCCACCATCTTTTGCAGGGCGGCCTCAGCCACGTGGCGTTTCTGAAGCGGAGCGAGCAACATCGGAAGTGCCAAACGCACCGTGTTCGACGTAATAAACCCGTTCTCACCGTCGACGTTGGCGCCCGTCAGTTTGAACGTATTCACCCCCATGACTTCGTACTTGGACGGCAAGTAGTAGTGCAGCCCTTTGACGGCGTCGCCCTCGTGGTTCTTAATCGTGCCCAGCAAGGCACCGCCCGAGTTACCACCATTGATGGTGGCGCCCGAAAGGCCGCGAATCTCGCCGTTGAGATGCACAGGGCCCTGGTAGTCGCCCGTCGTGAACTGCTGGTCGATAAGACCCAACGGATGACCCACAGCGTGCACTTTGTAGCCCACTTTGAGCTTGTTCGAGTCGCCAAACGTCAGAGATGGAATGTGGTCCAACCCGTAGCGCTCGTGCAGCGAACGTTTCAACCATTGGTGCACCGCCGGTTCGACCTTGAGCAACGCCAAATCATGGTCGTGACACACCGCCACGACTGTGACAGGCAGAGGCTGGTGCTCAATGTAGGTCGTCATGATTTTGACAACCGGTGAGTTGGTGACCACGTGCGCATTCGTGAGTAAAAGACCCTCTTCCTTGATAAGAGCGCCGTCGACGGCCAAGAAAAATCCAGTGCCGATGGCATTCCCACCCGTGGGCCCACCAACATGCGCAGCAATAATACGAACAACTTCTGGTAAATAACCCATTCTTTTCTTTCATCACTACACCTTTTATACAGTAAAAATATTATACTACCGCGCAGCAATCTTGCCCCGTGTCAGACGACTTGTCCACCTCCAACGCACGCGCCTGATTCGACTCGGCAATGTAGCGCATAAAGGCACACACGGCCGCTTGGTCGCGCGACTCGAGTTTGAAATGCTCGATGCGGCGCTCCTCGCAGTACTGGGACACGTGTTCAGCGTCCACTTTCACCTCGAGGTCCATTTTGTTTCCCACCATGTATATTTTCAGACGGTTGTCCGGCGATACGCGACCCTGAACGCGTTCGTACCACTCTTTGGCGGCCTCGAGCGACGTCGGGTCGTTCACGTTGTACACCAGAACGACGACCTTGCAATCTCTAATAAAAATAGACACGACCGTTTCAAACCGTCTCTGACCCGACGTGTCCCAACAGGCCAGACGCACGTCGCCCTCCGAAAACATTTGCATGTCGATACCCATCGTCGGCGGATGCGTTCGGACCTCGCCACGGCACGCCGCCGCCACCAGAGATGTTTTACCCACGTTGGTTGCCCCAAGCCATATACTTTTGATGCTCATGATGATGATGACGTGTCGCTTTTATAGTACGTCCCGGATTTTGAAAGGGCGCAAAGAACTCGGCACTCGTGCACACGACCCGGGTCGGCATCAAATGCGTCCTCCACCATCCCCGACGGCAAAAAACCAGGATGCACCATCCATTCCACCGCGCGCGTGGCAGCACCCAAGACGCGCCGCACGCGCGCCACCGTCATGTCACGCCCACCTAAACTCACACCCACGAGTTGTTCCGGCGCCTTTATGCCGTGACGCCCATAGACCAAACGCGAAACCAGTGCCGGCACAAAACGTCGCTCGTATCGGGCCACGCCCGGAGCCACGTGCGCGTGCTGGTGGCCATCGACGCGCGTCGGATACGCGCCCGTCCACTCCTGAAAAACGTCCAGCTGGGCACACGCTTCGGCGTACACGGCTTTCGACCACGCATCCGTACGCGGAACCGGCCAAAAGTCCATCTTGTAACGCATGCGGCCCGTCTCGTCGACGAGCGCCGCCGCGTCCGTGAGGGGCGTGCCTTCCGTCAAATTCAAGTGCAGACCCAGTGGCAGTCCCATCTCAAGGGCACGACGCGCGGCTTCTTCGCCGGTCGCACCCGTCACCATCAGCGACGCCGAATGAATGGCACCGCGCCGTGCACACTCAAAAATGCCAGCGTCGCGATGGGCACTGTAGCCCAAGTCGTCCGCGTTGATGCGCAGGGCCATATCTCTGCATCGCGCGGGCTATATATACTCAGGCCAGGACGGGCAGCGGCAGAGGCGCCGATGCGTTGCGCGACACGGCGTCGAATATATTATCCCACCAAGTGCGTAACATCAGTACTACCCAGGCCCAGTGCATGAAATAAAACATGAAAATAATCAAGCGCATATTCACCCCACGTCACCAAGTATAAATACGTCATGTAGCCGTACATCGCTATGGCACTGAATCTCACCGGAAGTCATTTTGCTAGTTTGTGCTACTTGGCCTGCCACAAGCCCGAGGAATTCGACACGTATTTGGAACACTTTGTCGACGGCCGGAGAATGCCCATTCCCAAAGAACGCATGGCGGCGATTCAACACGGGCAGTGCAACGAACGCTGTACCGTGGAACGGCTCAAAGAAGAGCATGGGCTCACAGTGTTCCCGCAGTACAAAACCAAATACGTCAAGGGCGTGTGCGTCTTTGACCGCACCGTCGGGGCAAAGTCCGACGGGCTCTACAAACGCACTCGCGAAGACGGAAGGCGCGAATACGGCATCCTCGAAATAAAGTCGCCGGCGCATCAGGTGCACGAGACGATACCCGCTTATTATTTTGGACAGATGATTCTAGAAATGAAGGCATGCAATCGTCGCAATGCGCTGTTCGTCTCGCATCTCAATGTCGAGGGTCAGCCCGAAACGCTGCGTGTCATGCATATCGAGTGGGACGACGCCATGTGGCGCCAGTGCACGGTGCTCTTTGAGCGGTTAAATTTGTGGACGGCCGGGTCGTCCACGGACACGTTGCGCGCTGCGTTTCAGCGGTTTGAGCAGTGGGCCATACAATATATAAAGTCAAATAATTAAAGTTCATTTATGTTGTCATATATCCACTGTAAGCGATTCGAGTACCATGCTTTTAGGTAGTCTACCGCGGCTTGGTACAACTGCTCCTTCGTGGCGTCCTGGTTTTCCGTCTTCCATAAGACATCGCCACAAACATTTCCATTTACAGAACAATCAGTACAGCGGTCGCCAGCTTCTGTTAGACAATCTTGATTCGGATTCCCAACCCCAGGCGCCCAGTAATCCATTTTAAGTCCTAACGTGGGCGCATCGGGACTTTGAATCATATAGGGCATCAAGCGTTTCGCCAGATTGTCGATAAACATCAAGTTGGCGGATTTGTTGGGGTAAAAGTGGTCATTAAACCGGACAATGACCATATTTTTAAACTCTGAATACCCCAGCAGTTTCTCAATCCACGGATTGTATTTAATGTACCACCCGGCTGGAAATTCAGATTCGCCATAATCCATATTCCCAAATCCAAGGTCAAAATCCCAAACGGGACCCATTGTAATTTTACCGCTCGCCCAATAGTCATCCGAACTGGGCGTAAACGTCAAACGAAAATAGATGCTCGAGTACCACTTCGCATCGACATTTTTGGCAATCTCTTGAACTAAAAACCAGTCTATTGCACTTTCGACATCAATCCAATTTTGAATCTCATCCCACTCGACAGGGTCGGGTGGGGGGCCGAGTCCTAATTTTGTTTCGAAATCTGCAATGAAAGGCCCAATCGCAGCAACGTCCTCCGGATCGTCGGGTCCGTCTTTTATTTTTGCCCGAGAATCTTGCCCTGCCCACGGTACGGATATATGGAAATCGTCATCGTCGTTAATACGGGAAATTGAGTCTATCTCCATAAGATAGTCTTTTGCAGCGGTGAATTCACAAGCATCCGTTGGCGTAAATATACATAACTCTGCACCCGACCCCGCGGTCCAGGTACAGCCATCATCACAGTCGGATTCGATGATGTTCCCCACCGCGCACGCACCTCCGACCGTGCCTGTACAAGTTCCCAACTTTTTCGCGTCACATTCTGCCTCGGTCTCGCCGCCGGCGATGCAATGAACTGAGCTGTCATCAGACGAGGCACAACTTCCCAAACTTGCAGCCACACATGTGGTACCGTCGTCATCGGCATTTGCACAGTTGGCATTCGTAGCACCGGACGCGGGGTCACAGGCATCTTCTTCGAGGCCGATGCGTGGCCCATCGCCCTCAATTTTTTCTGTGATGGTATACATGCCGAGCGAATTTCCATTTAGATTTACTTTTGCGACCTGATACCCCGGAGTCCATTCCAGTTTGGAATTTTCACTCATGTGTAAAGCAAGACTGTTTCGTAGATTGGTCTTATCTGAAAATTCCGCCAAAAATATCCATTTGCGTTCGGCTGGCATTCCAAACAGCGATTCATCCTCATTTTTTGCGAATTTCAACTGGTAAGGTTTCTTCTTCAATGGGAGTTGGTCCATACCATCCGCCATTGTCCATGATGAATGCCCACGGCCTCGTATTTCCATGTTCGTTGTTGGTAAAATGTCCCCCGGCACTGATTGACAATCTGAAGATGAGATAGATATGGTGCTTTCAACGTAATCGTCTTTACTCTCTATTCCGAGACCGTCGTTTGTTGATATGACGATGACAGGAAAATCACCACAATTGAAAATTAATTGCTGACAGGCCCCTGCTTCACCGGCTGAACATTGTAATTGACATGCGTTGTTATCCATACCACAGCTGTGGGCGAGCGCCGTAGTCGACGCGAGCGCCGTAGTCGACATTAGCATTCCTGACGTCAATATGCGCAGCATGGTTTTGGCAACTCACAGCATCTTTTATAGGTCATATTTACGAATAGACTTTTCATATTCTATTCCACACATGCCAATGGCAATAGCGCGCAAGCTATGTCGACCTTGGAAAACATGTTGGAAAACCGCACGCGTCTCGCGCAGATGCGCGGGGAACTCATCGACCTCACCATGCCTTTTAGCACTGGTGACCGCGTCCGTCTACGCACCGTACACACAATGGGAATCATTCAAAGCGGCGCCGACAAGCAATGGTGCGTCGCATGGGACGATGGCTCAACGGGCACGGCCGTCGACGAAGACTACATGGAACGCGCGCCCTTTGACGACACACTCGTGGATTACTTGATGGCCGAACCGTGCGAAGAACACCTGGGACGGCACCAGTCTATCGTCGACTACCACTCGGAAAAGGGCGCCTTTCGCAGCTGCCTGCCCGGCACCATAGCCGACCAAAGACTACTGCTCTTTCACGCAGACGTGTGCGTCTTTGACGGACCGTTGGACGAGGGTGTTGAGGTCTTTCGCGTCGGGTGCGACACCAATATATACACGCACGACCTGTACAAAATACATGTACGCATAGGAGACATACTCATACGAGTGGGAGAACACGCTAGTGTCTTTCGTTAACACTAAAAAAAGGACACTATAAACTCTATTTTTTTCTTCAAAACATGTATCGCACATTCGCACCTGCGGAAGCCCCGAACCCTAGTCTTTTTGCAGACTCGTACGACATCCAGTTTGAACGCGACGTCAAAAGAGGCAAATTCTACGATTTGAAGCAATGGCCGGCGTATATAAAGAAGCTCAGCGACGAAACCCTTAACAAATACAAAGGAAAGGCGAAATTCCCCTTTTTAAATAAAAAAATCGAACTAGAACTGGACCGACGGCAGATTCCGGGCCTTTGGGCGCGCTACATTGCCCCTCTGTACGCGGTGGGTATTGAGAACATTAAACAATGGGCCACCGAGGCCAAGAACATGAAATTCGAAAATGTCGACCAAATAAAGGCATTTGTACATAGCAAATTTAGCGGTGCGGTGGCGGCGACTGAAATGCCTGGCCGTTTTATGGCTTCAGAGGCCGAGTTTCAGATGGGCGAGATGGCGGTGGGCGCCATCGTATTCGCGATTGCTTGTATAGTGAGTCAAAAAATATGGATGGACATTCTAAGAGACAATGTACCTGGAATCTCAGAGGAGCAGATTGCGATGCTGGCGGGGGTCATTGGTATAATGTTTGTATTGTAAAAAATAAATATAAAAGCAGCTGAAGGTTTCTTCCCGCGATAGCTATCGGCGAAAGCGAACCTACGGTTCGATTCGCGAAAGAACTTTTGGGTCATCCTCAGAAAAAAAAAGCTGGCGGCTGAACTTTTCTATCGGCGAAAGAAAAATTCTCTATCGACGAAAGAACTTTTGGCCATCCTGAGAAAAAAAAAGCTGGCGACGGCTGAACTTTTCTATTCGCGAAAGAACTTTTTTTCTATTCGCGAAAGAAATAATCTCTATCGGCGAAAGAACTTTTGGCCATCCTGAGAAAAAAAAAAGCTGGCGGTTGAACTTTTCTATTCGCGAAAGAGATTTTTTCTATCGGCGAAAGAACTTTTGGCCATCCTCAGAAAAAAAAAGCGGACGACGGCTGAACTTTTCTATTCGCGAAAGAGATTTTTTCTATTCGCGAAAGAACTTTTGGCCATCCTGAGAAAAAAAAAGCTGGCGGCTGAACTTTTCTATTCGCGAAAGAAATAATCTCTATCGGCGAAAGAACTTTTGGCC
>Ga0209603_1001642_pt1 | contig 22804 bp, 18 predicted proteins | sample COGITO_mtgs_1206_FD_184812 | JGI IMG/M metagenome (GOLD analysis project Ga0209603, IMG submission 184812) | Pelagic marine microbial communities from North Sea - COGITO_mtgs_120607 (SPAdes) (version 2) | ecosystem: Environmental > Aquatic > Marine > Epipelagic ... | reverse complement strand
AAGCTTAAAACACATTCGGGATTTTCTTTCATATAACCTAATTGCTCATACAGTTTATCATCACTCCAATAGTCGTCGGCATCTAAGAATGCAATATAGTCCCCTTTAGAAGCTGCAATAGCGCGGTTGCGTACATTAACTACACCGGTATTTTCTTGTTCTAAAATAACCAGCTGTGGAAATGTGTTCTGCGCTTTTCTCAACCATTCAACACTGCCATCGGTTGAGCCATCGTCTACAACGATAATTTCTAGATTGACATTTTTTTGAGCAATAACACTACTCAGTGCCTTTGCTAAATACTGTTTGCAATTGTAGTTTGGGATAATAACGCTTATTTCTATATTCATGAGCTGCACCCTGGCTTCTATTAATTAACTAGATAAGTGCTACGCAAGTTAAGCGCCAAGTATTTTTATAGCTTTGTGGAGTGTTTTTTGTCTAATGCTTTGCATTTTGCAATATATGTTCGCAAATTGACTTTAATCTAACCATTTTTAGTGCTTTTTAACTGGGCATGGTTCTTGCGAAATAACCATTAGAATCTTTTGGAGTATTTAGCATGAAACATATAGGCATTGTTGTACCAAGCTTCCATATCCCGTCAGAAACCTTTGTGGTGACAGAAATAAATGCACTTGTTAAAGCAGGTCATAAAGTAAGTGTTATTACCTTTGAGAATTTAAATACCAGTGCAAATCTCGATAGCAGTGTAAATGTAATTATCATTAAAAAGTCTTTTAGTGCTGCTGCTAAATTTGCAATGTCTAAGCCGCTAGTAGCTCTTAACGCTGCTAAAATTGCTTTTCGCTTTACCTCAATCTCAGCCATGTCGCTTCTAGGGTATGGGTTAAACATTGCAGAAATAATTAAGCGGCACGGTATCTCTCATATACATTGTCACTTTATGCATGCACCGTTGGCATACTCGATTGTTGCTAGCAAAATTGCGGGTATTAGTGTCTCTTCAATCGGTCATGGTCATGATGTATATGTAAACGATACCGATCTCAAACTCAAGCTTTCGTTATGTGATTTCTCGGTTGCTGTGTGTAAAGACATGGCTCAAAAACTAAGTAATTACAAAGTTGGAAAAGTTGAGCTATTGCATTGTGGTGTTGATTTAAGTTTATTTAGCAGCACTCCAAATCGACTTCATGAGTCTGTTAAATTGTTATTCATTGGGCGCTTAGTTGAAAAAAAAGGACTGCAATTTCTATTACCCGCTATAAAAAAATTAAGTAAAAAATACGCCATATGTCTAGACATCGTGGGCGAAGGCCCATTAATGAATGATTTAAAGTTTTTGTGTGAAGAGCTTGGGCTTGATAAAGATGTTCGATTTTTAGGGCGTCGTACGCCTCTTTGGTTATCAAAAAATACCAGTAACTACTCAGCACTGGTTGCGCCATTTTGTGTATCTAGTAATGGTGACAGAGACACTGGGCCAGTAGTTCTTAAAGAAGCTATGGCCAGTGGTATTCCTGTGCTAACGACCAAGCTTATGGGGGCAAAAGAAATTGTAAATGATTCTGTTGGTTTTAAATGTGAGCCTTCAAGCATTATTGGCTTAGAGACTATCTTAACTCAATTCTGTGAGCTTAATCCCTATGAAAGATATGCCAAAGGTATCAATGCTAAACGATTGGTAGCAAATAAATTTAATGCCAGCTCACAAGCTAAAAAGTTGTCATCTTGGGTGCAAAACTCATAAGGAATGAAGATGAACGGACTTAAGCAAATAGCCTATTTTGGACTATCAACATTATTGCTCAAAGGGCTTGGCTTTGCTTTACTCCCTATATCGACTCGTCTTTTAAGCCCTGCACAGTTTGGTGAACTTAATTTTTTAGTCTCTATTTCAGCCGTAATGTCTTTGTTGTTGTGCCTAGGCTTACCTGAGCTCCTTTTTAAACAGCAAATGAAAAGCGTTGTTTTTAAGAAGGCTTTATTTAGGGATGCGTTGATTTTATGTAGTGTGTTAAGCACTGCATTTGTAATTGCTGTTGTATTGTTTGCTGACCTAGTGCTAAATTTATTACCTATCTCTGTTAACCAGATAGATCTGCAACTATTAGCCGTTAACTTGGCATTTTCGTCGGTATTGTCGATTGTATTTTGCTTTTTTAGATATTACGAAATGGCTAAGCAGTTTTGCTATTTAGCTGTTTTACAAGGGGTAGGGCAAACTCTACTGACCATCATCTTGCTATATCTAGGCTATGGTGTAACCGGCGTTATGCTATCTGGTGTGATAGCGAGTTTTATTGTACTGATACTGTCACTGTGGCAAATAGCACGCACGATTAATATTAGTTTTAAATGTATCGCATGGAATATTACGCCTAAAAATACGCTGTTTTTGTTAAGCATTATTGTCTCTTCGCTCTTTGTGTACGCTAATAATGGCGCAGAAAACTGGTATATTGTAGCCAGTGTGGGCAAAGAAAAGCTCGCTCAATATTATGTCGCTCTGCAATTTGCAGTCATGACCTCGTTTACATTTGAACCAATCAGAATGTGGTGGTTTTCACGCCGTTTTGACGAGTTAACCTCAAGCCGCAGTCACTATGTGTTTTTATGTGAATTAAGCCTTGAGATTGCGATTACCCTTTGCTGCATAATGCTACTTTTAGCGCCGCACTTATTCACCCTCGTTTTACCACAAAATTATTTACTTAATGCCTGGTTATTACCCAGTTTAATACTCATTGTTGTGCTGAGACACCATAGCGATTTACTTAATATTGGTTGTTATGTTCACTATAACGGCTTGTTTGTGACTATTATTAATGCAGTGAGTGCTACGAGCGTATTAATTGCATTAAGTTTTTTAGTGCCAAAATGGGGAATATTAGGTGCGGTTGTATCACTTGCGTTGGCGCAAATTTTAAAAACGCTACTGTTTGTAGCTATTAGTCAAAAGCTAGAGCATTTAGCATTTAAAGTACACAGTCTGCTCCCTAGCTGGCTGTGCTTTATTCTTGTGTTTTCGTTAAGTGTGACGCAAGTGTCTTACTACATTGTAGGACAGGTTGCTGTGTTGATATGTTTGTTTGCGGTGTTATTTAAAAAGTATAAACACCACATCACGGGAATATTGCAACGGCTTTTAGCAAGGAAGGCGCATGGTTAACTGGTATAAAGAGCATTACTTATTAATAAATGGCTTAGTGATAACGGCGCTTATTTTAAGCTTATATTCGTTATTTGGGCCCATAGCTGCTTTTGCTTTATTGTTACTGCCATTTGCTGGCGTATTAGCCGTGCGTATTAGTACTGTGTTTATTATCTTATTTATTTTATTTAGTTATTTTAGGATCCATGAGGCATTTGTATTTTTAATGCCGCTTAAAATCCCTAAACTCTTAGCGCTAGCCTCTTTACTGGCCATTTTCTGGCATTTATTTATTTCCAAAACATTAAAACCGCATTGGAGCTCAGCTCATCTTATTTTTGTCATTTGGTTTGTGTGGCTTACCGTGTGTGTGTTTTCGGCTTCAAACCGTGGCGTTGCTATTGAGTATTGGTCTGGAGTGTTGGTTAAAGTTTTTATTATGGTGTTTGTGATCAGCTGGTGGTTAACGCGATTTTCTCACTTTAGTTACGTAAGACTAGGAATTATGATTTCTGGTGTGGCCATTGCGCTGGTGGCACTGAATAACAAAATTAATGGTGTGGGGCTAGTTGAGGGCACCCGAGTCACTATTTCTCGAGAGTATCGTTCACAACTGGGCGATCCTAATGATTTATCTTTAGTGCTGATGTTTCCTGTGTCTTTTTTAGCTGCTGAATTATTTAATACATACAACAATCCATATCGACGATTATTTGCAGGCGTTGGTTTAATTTTGGCTATTTCAGGAGTAATAGCTACGCAAAGCCGAGGCGGCCTATTAGGTATTGCTGCTATTTTAAGTTTCTTTTTATATCAAAAGGTAAAAAATCCAGTGGTTGTGGCTGCATGTGGGGCAGTTGCCATGCTTGCCATGATGGTCTTTGCGGGGATTTCAGATAGGCAAAGTGGTGGTGCTGCTGAAAGTGGAGTTGATGAGTCTGCTATGGGTCGAATATATGCTTGGCAAGCTGCAATAAACATGGCGCTTGCTAACCCGCTAACAGGAGTTGGGGTAAATAACTTCTTCGTAAACTATTACTTTTATAGCCCGCACTGGGATGGCAAGAATCATGCAGTGCATAGTACATGGTTTCAGGTGCTTGGTGAAACAGGCTTTGTTGGTATATGTATTTTTTTACTGGTTATCGCCAGTATTTATCGCAGCTTGTCTCGAGTATTTTGCATTAATAAGCTTAACTTTAATTCTGAAGTGACAGTGAATGCTAACGCGCTAAAAGCCGGTTTAATTGGTTTTATGGTTGCAGGTACGTTTTTAACTCAAGCTTTTACGTGGCCTTTGTACATCATTTTGTCGCTGACCATTGCCCTAGAAAAGCTGACTATTGATAGTAATAAGGATTCGTCTTATGGTGACCCAACTAAAGTATTGGCTAAAAAATAGTAACAGTCCCTCGGCAAAACGTTTGTTTAAATTTGCAAAGTCGCTGCGTAATCCACAGCTACCCGTTATTCCTCTACTACACAGTGGGCTTTATCATCTGCACCATTTTATAAAGCAGTTTGTTCATGAACTGCTGAGAATATTTTATTACACCCCATTATTTAAAAGCCAAATTCAAGGCAGTAAAAAACGTTTATATTTATATTCGGGTATGCCTCAGGTAATTGGTAAATTAAGGGTTGAATGTAAAAACGATGTCAGGATCTCGGGGATCAGCACTTTGTGTGGCCGGGTAAGTAACGAGCGTGAGCCGTTATTAAGTATTGGTAATAATGTTGATATTGGCTGGCAAAATGCGTTTTCGGTAGGACGAAAAATTGTACTAGAAGATGATGTAAGACTTGCGGGACGTGTTTTTTTAGCAGGCTTTCCTGGTCACCCAATTGATTGTGAACGTCGTGCGAACGGCCAAAGTGATGACGAGAGTCAAATTGGCGATATTATTATTAAGCGTGGAGCATGGATTGGGACCGGTGTTACGGTACTTGCTGGAGTAACCATAGGTAAAGGAGCCATTATAGGGGCGGGCAGTGTGGTAACTAAAGATATTCCCGATTTTACTATTGCGGCAGGTAATCCGGCTAGAGTAGTTAAAAATATAGTGGAGTGAACGAATGAAATTTATTGTTTTTGCAGAAGATTGGGGGAGCCACCCTAGTAGTACTCAGCATTTATTTTCAGAGCTTGCAAAAAGACAGCAAGTGAATTGGGTTAATTCTGTAGGAATGCGTAAACCTAGCGTAAAGCTGCACGATATAAAACGTATTTTTAATAAATTTAAGCAGCTATTTCAACCCTCTAATAATAGTAAAATAGCCACGCCTAAAAATATGACGGTATATAAACTGCCTATTTTACCATGGCATGATAATCGCTTAGTGCGCTGTTATAACCGTTGGGTTTTCTCTCGTCATATTGGTGCTCATAAAACCAGTGAACCTATTGTATATTGGTTAAGTGTGCCAACGGCATGCTATCTGTTTGATAAAAGAGCCACCGACTCGCTAATTTATTATTGTGGTGACGATTTTAGTGCGCTGGCTGGGGTTGATCCTATACTGATTGCGCCTTTTGAGCAGCAGCTGATTAAAAACGCAGATCTTATTTATGTGATCAGCGAGTTATTAAAAACTAAAATGCCTGCTGAAAAAACTAAGTTACTAACACATGGCGTGAGCTTTGATTTATTTACGAGTAATGTCGACAAAGCCGCAGAAATCAGCGCTATTAAAACCCCCATTATTGGCTTTTATGGCAGTATCAATGCCTGGCTAGATATCCCTTTGTTAATGGCGTTGGCCACTGCTAGGCCGCAATATCAATTGGTATTAGTTGGCGATATTACCACTCCCATTTCAGGGTTGTTGCAGTTTGAAAATGTAACGCATATTAGTGCAGTTGAGCATAAACGGTTGGTATCTTTCTCGGCTCATTGGGATGTATCTATTTTACCATTTGTCGATAATGAGCAAATTAGGGCTTGCGACCCGCTTAAATTAAAAGAATATTTAGCGGTAGGCAAACCGATAGTCGCAACCGATTTTGCGGCAGTGAATCATTATCACTCGCAAATATTTATCGCTCAGTCACAGAATAACTTTATTGATAAAATTGATCAGGCGTTGTCACTCAGTCAAGCAAAATTAAGTTTATTGCATGCAGTCCAAAAAAACATAGCGAAAGAGCATAGCTGGCCGGTAAAAGCACTCACTGTGATCAACGATCTACAAATATTAAATCCCTCCGATTAAACCATAACTATAATATTGGCGCGCCCTGTGCAACTACTTCATTAAAGAAGGCTATTTACGCTGTAAATTTTTATTTTGCAAATAGCCGCAAAGTTTCGCATAGCAATATGCAAATCAATGGGTAGCGAATATGTTAGTTAGAGAGCAAATAAAAAGATTACTTTATTTAGCTTTGTACGCTGTTTACACCAGGGCAAAGTTATTTGTTTTGCCGTTGCTGATTGTACCCGTAGTAGTGATTGTACTCGCGGCAACGTCACAAAAACAATATACAAACCACGCCACTATTCTTATAGAAGAATCGGCGCTGCTTAATCCCTATTTAGATGATTTGTCGTTCTCGTTTGATTTATCAAATAGGATGGCAGCTTTGCGTACCTTAGTGATCAGCCGCAAAGTTCTGATTGCCGTGGCAAAAGAAACCAATTTAGTACCAAAGGATGCATCCCCCGCCAAAATAGAAAAAATACATCAAGAGCTTTCACAGGCGCTTTCCTTATCATTGGTGGGAGACGAGCTAGTTCGGGTTAACTTTATTTGGCATGACCAAACCCAAATGAAGGCGGTGCTAGAAAAAGTGGTAGAGAAATTTATAGAAAGTTTATTAGCCCCAACGAAAGCATCACTGGATACCTCTGAGCAATTTTTTTATCAGCAACTGGTAAGTTTAAGAGAAGAGTTGGAGATTTCTGAGGCTTCATTGGCAAGCTTTAAAGCAAAAAACAGTAATACCTTACCCGCTGTTTTACACAGCAATAGGCAAACTTTCGATAAGTTATTAAGTGATCAACAACAAAAGTCCATTGTGCTCTCAGGCGCTAATGCCAAGCTTGAGGCACTTACTACAAAAATGGGTCAAGCAAACCCGATTCTCGGTCGTATAGAAGAGAAAATAATTACTGCAGAATCAGAGCTCAGTTTTTTAAAAACCCGCTATACCGATAAACACAGCAAAGTGGTTTCAAAAAAGCGCGAACTACTCAGCATTAGAGCGCGGCAACAAGCGTTAATTGAAAGTGGTAAAGGCCTTGATGCCACTAATATTGATCAGCTTTGGCAAATGGCCAATACCTTACCCAGTGGAAATGACAATGAAAGTAATGTGTTGGTGTCACAAATACTCGCTCTAGAAGAAGCTAAAAATAATGTTCTGCAGCATCAGCAAGAATACGACATGTTAGAAAAACAAGTCAATTCAGTAAGTGATCGCTTATTAGTAACCAGTGATATAGAAAAACAACTTAGAAAGCTCGAGCGTGACTACGATGTTAAACAGTCATTATACAAAGACATGTTAGGGCGTTACGAAATGGCAAAAGTGACAGGCAAGCTGGTTAAGTATGAAGGCCCTGACAAAGTTAAAACCATTGAGCGAGCTTATAGTCCTACTCAACCAATTAATACTTCACTCGTGGTGGCAATTATTATGGGTCTTGTTTTAGGCATATTTACTAGTGTCACCTGTGTGTTTGTTGCTACCTTATTCGACAGTCATTTAAAAGATATTCAAACCATTGAAAAACTATCGTCACTAGACGTGGTTACCATTTTACCCATTGTTGGTCACAGCACGTTACATGCTGGGGTTAGTCCATCAATGTACTTCCTTAGTGAGGGAAATTAACATGAACGTTTTACATTTAGTTCAACACTTTAAAATAGGTGGGCTGGAAAAAATGGCCGTGACTTTGATGCAAAAAAGTCGATTTGCAAACACCAGTATCATTGTTTCTTTGGAAGGGACTGAACGGGATGCAGTAAATGAATGGCCAGCACTGTCAGTCTTTGAGCAAAAACTTATAAGCTTAAACAAAGCCCCTAAATTTGAACTAAGTGTAATTAAAAAGCTTAGTGAAATAATTAAAAAACATAATATTACAGTGATTCATAGCCATCATATTGGCCCAATGCTTTACGCTAGCCTCACCTGTTTAGTTAACCCTAGTGTTAAACATGTATCGACAATTCATGATGCGTGGTATTTAAAAAACTTTAAACAGCGATTGATCACAAAGGTATTGAATAAGCTGACTAAAATCCATTGGGTGGCCGATGCGAACGTGGTCGCTAATGAGTTTTATAACGAAACCGCTATTAAAGCTGATAGTACTATTCTTAACGGCATTGATTTTCAGCAGTTTATAGATACAGATGACGCTACTGCACGGATTAAGCTTAACTTGCCCCATGACAAAAAGCTCATTGGCTGTTCTGCTCGTTTAGAGCCAGGTAAGGGGCATTTAGATTTAATTAAATTACTGCCCGCGCTACCCAAAGAGATTGAACTCGTATTTGCTGGTAATGGTAGTTTACGTTTTTCATTAATGAGTGCTGCAGTGTCACTAGGTGTGGTAGAGCGAGTACATTTTTTAGGAAATGTGCAGCATATGGAATTATTTTATTCTGCCATTAATGTGATGTGCTTGTACTCGCAACGAGAGGGCTTACCTCTATCTATTTTAGAGTCGATGGCATGTGGCAAAGTAATAGTGGCAACCGATGTCGGTGGCATTAGTGAAGTTGTCAGTGATAAGCAGGGTATTTTAGTGAAACCTAATGATTCTTTTGGCTTAAAACTTGCCCTATTGAAAGCATTGGAAATGAAGCACGGGCAATGCATTCGAGAATATATTCTCTCAATTGCGGATGCAAACAAAATGAGCGAAGCCTATGACCATTTTTATAATGGTTTAGCTTCATAAGGGGATTACAATGACTTTTTTACTGATTACTTTGGCGATTTTGATTGTGTTAGTATTGTACCATCATGTTGGTTACTTATTGTTATTAAAGCTTTTTAGTAACGATGAAGTAAACGTCGAATCAAACGCTACCCCAGCAACAACGCGCTTTGGCATTTTAATGTGCGCCTACAACGAGCAAGAACATATTCGTGAAAAGCTCTATAACCTTGGCTCTATGTTATACAGCACAGAGCAGTATGCTATTCATATTTACCTTGATGGCTGTACAGACAAAACCTATGACGAAGCGATGATTGCTCAATCGCATCTTGCAAAGCAAAATGTAGTGTGTCATTTGCATTTTAATAAGGTCAATAAAGGCAAGTCGTTTGGTATTAATGAGTTAATAAAACTAACCAAGCCAAATTACGATGTATTACTGTTTACCGATGTCAGCGCATTACTCAGCGTTGATGTACTAAATAAAATTGATGCTGATTTTAAAGACCCTCAGGTCAATGTGATCACGGGGGTGTACATATTAGATGACTTAGCCACCAAAGAGCAGCAACAGTATTGGCAATATCAAAATAAAGTAAAAAGTATGGAGTCATCATTAGGCGCTGTTATTGGCGTACCGGGTGCCATGTTTGCTATACGCGCTGAATATGCTCAGTTATTAGATGCGAGCACTATTAACGATGATTTTATTTTGTCGATGAAAGCACTTAATAAAGGTGGTAAAGCGCTAGTAAATAGCGAGATCAACATTGTTGAACGTGAATGCGATGAACAAAACCATGATTACGCAAGAAGAGTAAGGTTAGGTGCTGGCAATTGGCAACAAATTAAAATGCTGTCTGAGCTATTTAATCCAAAATTAGGCTGGGTAAGCTTTAATTATATTTCGCACAAGGTATTACGTGGCATTATGCCCATTATACTGGTACTGATTTATGGGTTACTAATTTCTCTGGCGGTTTTTTCTAACGTGTTTTTAGCCAAAGCAGCCTGTATTACATTAGCCGCTGTACATGGGCTGGGTGTATTAAAACAGCTTTTGAGCATAAAAACTAAATGGCCAGTGATCGACAGTATTAACTATATTGTTACGGCATACTTGTGTGCTTTTTGGGGGATTATTAAATTTGAACGCGGTGAATATAGTAAGCATTGGCAGCGCGTTCACCAAACTAAGCAGTCTAATAATTTAATAATCAGAGCAGTAAAACGCAGTATTGATATTTTAGGCTCTACTATTGGCCTAATTATTCTGTCTCCTGTAATGCTCATGGTTGCATTGGTGATTAAGTTCAGCTCTAAAGGACCAGTGTTGTTTAAACAGTTAAGAGTAGGGCAAATTGATGATGACTTTGTGGCACTTTTTAACGTATTAAAATTCCGTTCTATGGTGGTTGATGCTGAGGTTAAAAGTGGAGCCGTATGGGCAAGTAAAGATGATCCGCGTATTACCCCAGTAGGGCGCTTTATTCGTAAGACACGGTTAGATGAATTACCTCAGCTTTGGAACGTACTCATAGGTGATATGTCGTTGATAGGGCCACGTCCTGAACGACCTGTTTTTTATTCAAAACTTGAAAAAGATATTCCCTATTTTTGTCAGCGTACTTATGGCATAAAGCCAGGTATATCTGGGTTAGCGCAAGTAATGAATGGCTATGATGAAACTATTGACGATGCACGTAATAAAATCGGTTGGGATTACGCCTATATGTTGAGCACTTCATCAGCTCGTAGCTGGTGTTATATGGAATTGACTATTTTCTTTAAAACATTGGTTGTTATTTTTACTGGTAAGGGCCAATAACCCGCTTCGCATAATGCAATTGTATACCCAAAAAGCAATTGCATTATGCACTTCTATTTCAAAAATTAATTAGTAAGCCATTAAAGTTTTTATATTTCAATGTCTTAAGTTTGGCATTCTTCTTGTAACTGTCTATTTGAGTTCATACTTTTAATAGGTGATTAAAATGAAAAATGTAGCCAACAAAACCGATCAAACCGTTATTACCATTCCTAATGACTTTTCAGGCTTTGCTGTCGATGAGCTAAAAGATCAGTTTGAGCTGCTCGTTGAGCAAGACTCTAATTTTGTTGTTTTAGACTTCTCTAAAACCGAATTTATCGACTCTTCGGGAATAGGTGCTATTGTTTTTCTATATAAAAGAATTGAAAAACAAAGTAATAAGCTATCTTTACTTAATGTCACCGGGCAGCCGTTTAAGTTAATGAACTTATTAAGAGTGGATAAAACCATTCCATTTATTGACGCTGTGTAGAGGTTATCAGGGAGAGTTTTATGAAGGCGAGCATAGCAATTTTCATTTTCATGTTTTTAGGCGGATGCGCTACTTGGCCAGATGAAGGGCAGGGAGGTTTGGCCGAAAAATACCAAAACTATCCATTAGATGATCAGCAGCTAGATGAAACATTTAATCAACCTGAGAGTATTGTAAGGAGCGAGTTTGAGCACTTAGAACTTAAGCTTGAATTATTAAAGTCGCAGGATATTAATGCCTGTATGCCGGCACAGTTATTAAAAGCCCAAATTTATGAGAATCGTATTCGTCGTTTAATCGCAGCTCAAATGTGGGAAGACGCGGAACATGACTTATTAATTCATTATCATGGCCTTAATCAATTAGCTAACCATTTTGATACTGTTAGAAAGTTGACTAATTGCGCTGCATCGATTGATGAACAACCCGCATTAGTTAATGTAAAAAAGCAAATAGCGGAGTTATTAAATAGCGATAACCAATTTGCATTTAATGCCTTTGAAATAACCCCTAAATATGCCGTACGAGTTGCTCAAGCAGCCGATTTAATCAAACAACTAGAAAGTATTAGTATTTTACTTATCGGGCATACTGACTCTGTAGGCAGTAAAAATAGTAATTACGAGCTGGCTTTAAAACGCGCAGATACTGTTAAGCATTGGTTGAGTGTTTATGGTGTGCCTACCTATAACATTACCACTTTAACCCAAGGCAGTTTAAAACCATTTAGTGAGTCGGAACAAAGTGAGCAAAAACGTCATTCAGATCGCCGAGTTGAGGCTATTATTTTAGATGCTAACGTGCAAAGTGAAGATAGCAAACAAGTAAAGTCACTAATGAATTGGACTAAAATTATTGAAAAGAGAAAGGAGTAATGTATGAGATTTATTTTTGCTGTCTTCGTTTTTTTCTTTTTAGTATCAAGCTCTGCGTTTGCTGAAAAAGCCGATGAGCCTATAGTGCAAGCAGGTAACAAGCTGTTTTTATATGTCCCAGGGGAAGTTGAATTTGAAACAACTTTTGAGGTCGATAAAAAAGGTCAAATTAACATACCTGAGGTGGGGCAATTTCAGGTCGGTAATAAAACGGTTACGCAAATAGAGGCAGAACTTAAACCTATTCTTGCAGAGTTGTTTGTTGCTATAAATGACTTTTATGTAGAGCTTAGAAGCAGAGACATATTTATTAATGTTTTAGGGTATGTGATCACGCCCTCACAGGTGAGTATTCCTGATGATGGCAATATTCAGATGGTGATAGCTAAGGCTAATGGTTTAAGACCTGGCGCACAGCTCGATCGTTTACAAATAAGACGCAAAGATGAAGTAATTGAATTTAATTACAAAGCATATTTAGACTCAGGCGACATAAATTTATTACCAAAGCTTAAAAGTGAAGATACTGTGTTTGTGCCTGTTTCTCCGCTTCTTGGTAACGTACAAATTGATTTTGATGCACAAACGCTTAGTGCTACAGGGGATGCAAGCGACAACAGTGCCATTACTATGCTTGGCGAAGTGCATAACCCTGGTAGTTTTTCGTTTAAAGAAAATATGACGCTTCTAGATGCGCTGATGCGTGCGGAAGGGGTTACTCGCTATGCGGATGTAACTAAAATTAGAGTGATTGTTGATAAAGCTCCTGTTATTTTTGATTTAAAAGCATATTTAGATAAACCTACCGATAGCAACATGCCGCTACTAAAAGCGGGATCAACCATATATGTGCCGATTATGGTGGATGATGTAAATACCACATCGCGCACGGTTTATATTATGGGTGAGGTACAAAAGCCCGGTGCCTATGAGGCTGCAGACAGTACTAACTTTTTAGACATTTTAGCAAATGCAGGGGGCCCAACGCGCTTTGCAGAAACACGGCAAATAAAAATATTAACCCCTGCTGGAGAGAGCATTCTTTTTGATTTACAGGGTTATAGTGAGGGATTAACCACTGCTAAAGTGCCCGATTTAAACCCCGGTGATGTAATATTTGTTCCTGAAAAAACAGATGTTAACGAAAAAAGCTGGTTAAAAATTCCGACAAAACGAGCGATTAAAATTATAGGCGCTATTCAATCTCCTGGTCGATATGAGTGGAGTGATGAAATGGACTTTACTGATTTGTTAGCGCATGCTGGTGGCCCTACTAAAGGGGCTAACGTGAACGATATTAAAATTTTGCGAAATGGCGATGTCACCCAGCGATTTGATCTTGAAAAGTACACCATTACTAACGGTGAAATTGCGCTGCCGAGTTTAATTGCTGGCGATACTATTATTGTTGAAGAGTTACCAGTAGACCCCGGAGACAATAAATCGCAATGGATACGTCAAGAATCGAGCAAGTCTATTTATATCATGGGGCAAGTAGGTTCCCCTGGGCGCTATGCGTTCAATGACAATATGCATTTTATTGATATTTTGGCAGCAGCAGATGGTCCTAATGGTAGTGCGGATATTCGTAATATTAGAGTTACGCACCGTAATGGTAATCGCGCTCGAGTGAGCAAACTTGATTTAGCGATGTATTTTGAAACTGGTGATGAAACGTTATTTCCTCATGTGTCACCCGGCGACACAATATTTATTCCAGAAAAAGACAAAGATTGGTTACGTACCCCTAAAGAGCGAGTTGTTCGTATTATGGGAGCAGTGCAAAAGCCGGGTCGATATAACTTTGATGATACGATGTCTATTTTAGATGTGCTTGCTGAAGCTGGAGGGCCGTCAAGTTCAGCTCTCATTGACAAAATAGTGGTTGTTAACCATTCATGCTGTAAAGAACAATCTCGCGTGTTTAATCTTGAGGAATTTATAAAGTCTCCAAACTCGGCCAATATTCCGGTACTTAGAGCTGGAGATACGCTATATGTGCCCGATAAAGGTCAAGACCTAATTAGTCAATTTAAAGATAACTTCCTCGACTTTATAACCATAATTGCCTTGGTGATAAGCTTATGAACTTGATACCTGGGCAGTACCATGAACTAGAAACCATCTGTAACACCTTGATTGATGATGAAGCACGGTGCGTGACGTTTATTTCTTTGTACGGTGGCGAAGGTTCATCCACAGCCTGTATTAGTGTTGCTCAACGTTTAAAAAGTCAAAATAAGTCAGTACTCGTTATCGACCTTAACCCTATTAGTTCGTTTCGTTTAGACAAACAGCTGCCTACATTGACTAAGTTGTGGCGTTTTGATGATATTTCTTGTCAGCTCAGTGTTATGCCTTATCAAGGTATTGAAGTACTTACAATTCACAATTTAGAGTCAATTGATTCAGCAAAAAACAAACATGTTTTAAATGAAGCGGTACTGCGTTTAAAGCAAGAATATGATTATGTGTTGCTGGATATGTCGCCAGCATTAAAGTTAAATCGTAATAATGTACCACTGCATTCTTTAAGCTTATGTAGCGAGCTGACCTTGGTTACTATTGCGCTAGGTATTAATAATGAAGAGTCTTTATGTCAAGGCGTTGCAGAACTTAAGCAAGCGGGTCATAGCAATATAAAGTTACTGGTAAGTCAACATAGCTTTGCTCCTTTAGGGGAGCGCATGCTACTGCTCTTCCAACGACATTCTTCAAAATGGCCAAGGTTGTGCGCTTTTTTAACCAGCAATATAAAGTTACTGGTAAGTCAACATAGCTTTGCTCCTTTAGGGGAGCGCATGCTACTGCTCTTCCAACGACATTCTTCAAAATGGCCAAGGTTGTGCGCTTTTTTAACCAGCAAAATAAATAAACAAAAGTGGTTGTTTAAACATTACTGAGACTTTTATGGATATATTATTTGAGCGGCGTTTTGAATTATTATGGCCGACCTTAACTGAAATACGCCAAGTACTTAAGCATGTACTGGGCGCTTTATCGGTGACCCGAGATGAAGCGGATGCAGCAGGCTTAGTCGCAACCGAATACCTAACTAACTTAATTCGCCATAATGAGGGCGATGAGCAGCTTATAATGTTGCGTATTAACCAAATAAATCATGATACTTACCAATTAACTTTTATAGATGAACTTAAGCCTTATAATTTATTTAAACAAAACAACTCTTCATGGACATTAGCATCGGCTGAGCTGGTAGAAGGAGGGATGGGGGTTGAACTTATTCGCCATTACTTTGCGGATGCCACCTACGACACGCGAGCAGGAAAAAACTATTTTTCTTTTCCCTTAACTAACATTGATAAACGACCGAGTATTATTTATGTCGACGATGACATCACTCAATTAGCATTAATGAGCGCCTACCTAAAAGATAAATTTAATGTCGTCACCTGTGAAAACATAGAGGCTGGCTGGCAAGCTATTTTAACCTCTGATGCTAGTATATTGTTACTTGATCATAAACTTAAACAAGGAACGTGTGAGCCATTACTGGAAAAGCTTAATAAATCGAATTTAAAATCTCAGTTATCGGTGGTGATGTTAACTGGCGATGATAGCGAAGAAGTGATCAGTAAAATTAATCGATTAGGGGTTGATGATTACTTAATAAAACCAGTTAAAAAAAATAAGTTATTACAAAGCATAGATCGAGTAACTCATCGATTTGCATACTTGTCCTATCAAAGTACATTCGGATTAACACCTTCTAAAGTGCTTTTAGGGCATGGTAAAACAGCGCATATTTTTGGCTCTATTAGTGTGGGTAATGGCGGTGACTTTTTTATGCCAATTAATGATGAAGGTACTGCTTTTATACTCGGTGATATGATGGGTCATGGCTTACAAGCGCTCAAAGAAAGCTTTGCTATAAAAGGTTTTATAAGTGGCTTTTTAGCGACCGGGTTAGCGTATCAAGAAATGCTCGTTGCGCTCAATAATGCGCTTTATAAACAGCAATTATGTAAATCAAGCTTAGTCACTTTAATGATTTGTTTTTTAGAAAATAATAAGTTGTATTGGCTCAATGCTGGTCATCCCGCACCGGTTATTATCAGTAAAAATGGTGAGCTATCTCAGCTAAATGGTACCGGACCATTGCTTGGGCTGTCTAATGATCATCAATATACTTTATATGAAGCCAAGCTTGATAATGTTGAACATATTATACTTTATACTGATGGTTGGACGGATAACCGCTTTACCGATAAAGACGAAATGACCGAATTAAAAAAAATCATCCCTATGCAAAGCTCCTCAGCAGAGGATTTTGCACACTCGTTATGGAAAAATTCTCAGGTTGCGCTTTCTAAAGAAGTGGATGATGCCTCATTAATAATCATTAATTGAATTTGATTTAATTAACTATGTATAGTTAACTTAATATCCATAAGTTAATATTTTTTCTCTAAATAATTCTTAGCGAGTCGCTAAAAGGAATGGGATTATGCCACCAACAATACTGATTGTAGAAGACACCCAGTCGCTTGCTATGATGTATCAGTCTTATCTTTTACCAACAGGTGTAAACACACTAGTGGCAAATGATGGGGCAACCGCTCTTGATATTATTAATAAAATAAAACCCGATCTGATCGTACTCGATGTGATGTTACCCGATATGAACGGGTTGGATATTCTTGCTCAGCTAGAACCTGATAATTTTCCGCAAGTTGTTGTATTAACTGGGCATGCTACCAAAGAAATGGCGATTCAAGCGATTAAGTTAGGCGCTAGTGATTTTTTAGAAAAGCCTGTAGAGGCAGAACGTTTTCGTATAACCATTAACAACACTCTCAAAATAAAAGATTTAAAACAAACGGTTACCAAGTATAAAAATATTTATGAAAACGGTCGTTACTTTGACTTGATTGGTAGCTCCAAGCAAATGCAATCGGTGTATCAAGTTATTAGCTCTGCTGCAGCGAGTAAAGCCACGGTATTTATTACCGGTGAAAGTGGTACTGGCAAAGAGCTTTGTGCACGAGCAGTTCATCAAGCCTCTAATCGTGCCGACAAGCCCTTTGTTGCACTTAATTGTGCTGCTATCCCCAAAGATTTGATTGAAAGTGAAATATTTGGCCATTTAAAAGGTGCTTTTACTGGAGCAATTGCAAACCGCTTGGGTGCCGCAGGGCAGGCGGATGGGGGGACATTGTTTTTAGATGAGTTATGTGAAATGGATATTAATTTACAAAGTAAATTACTTCGTTTTATTCAAACAGGTACTTATCAACAAGTCGGTAGCGAAAAACAAGTTAAGGTTGATGTGAGGTTTGTTTGTGCTACCAATAGAAACCCGCTTGCTGAGGTTGAGGCAGGTCGATTTAGAGAAGATTTGTATTACAGATTACATGTTATTCCTATTGAGTTGCCGCCACTTAGAGAGCGCGGCAGAGATATTATCGAAATAGCGCAAGCGCTATTTATTAAAATAGCCAAGGAAGAGCAACATCCTTATAAAGGGATAACCGATGATGTGAAGCACTTTTTAGCACAATACGATTGGCCTGGTAATGTTAGGCAGCTGGAAAATGTGATCCGTAATATTTTAGTGCTTAACCCACAAGAGTGGATTGATGTATCTATGCTACCAGCATTGCCACAAAGCCCGCAAAAAGAGTCAGGTAACGAGGGGCTGGTTAAAGAGCAACATACATCGTTACCAGTTCAAGAGTTTGAAGAGTTACCGCAGGTTGAAAGTGAGGTTAAGGCTTTATGGATCGCCGAAAAAGAATATATAGAGCGGGTCATAAAAATATGCGCAACTAATATTCCTAAAGCTGCCGCTCTTTTAGATGTAAGTCCTTCAACCTTATACCGAAAAATTAAAGGGTGGGAAGAAAATTTATAATAATGTTTTTGCTGTATAAGCACTTTGCAGCAAGTTAAATTGTTTTCTACCTGAAAAACGCTCTTCAAGCATAGTGTATGCTGAGTGTGCCATTTCACTTTTTTGTATTGCCGGCAAGGCAAGTAATGCTTCTATCGATTGTTGGCACTCTAGTGTATTTGCTGATTTCATTAAAAAGCCATTAATTCCATTGTTTATAATGCTAGGAATAGCGCCCACAGGGCTGCTGATAACAATTTTATAATGCGCCATACTTTCTAGAAGCGTCATAGGCAGGCCTTCTTCTCTTGAACAAATAAGTAGGGCATCTAAATGTTGCCAAATATCATCTCGGGGTGTTAAACCATAGTAATGAAGGTTGTCTAATTGTGGAATACGATCACGCATCGGGCCATCCCCAAAAAGGTGAAACTGTACCTGTTTATTAGTCTGCATACTTTCAGCTAACTCATAAAATATATCAGGGCCTTTTTCATAAGATAAGCGCCCAACAAACCCGACTCTAAGTAACGGTTGTGCAAAATCAGTGCTGGGAGGTTCGGCTATTGCGATGAAGTTTTCCAGTAATTGGGCGTTTTTAATTGTTTTACTAATTTTTTCAGACACTGCAAAGTTAGTTGATAACCAACTAAGCCATAAATCGAATTTGTTATACAGCCACATTTTTCCTGTACCAGCCTCTCCTGCATGGTAAGTGCTAACACAATGCTTATTTGTGATTTTACAAACCAAACGCCCTAAAATACCGGCTTTATAACCATGGGTGTGAATAACTGTATTGCGATCGTAACTGCGAAACCGCTTGATTAAACTAATGAGTGTACCTTGCAGAAAATCATACGGTATGCTTTGCTTATCAAGTAACTCATAAAATTCATTATTCCCATGATTCTTATAAAATAAAACCGAGCAACTAAGCTGGTTTTTGTTAAGCAGCTTGTATAACTCTATAATATGAGTTTCAATACCACCAATCATTGAAGAGTCTACAAACAATATAATCTGATTATTCACAATGAGCTCCAAAAGAAAATTATGATAGATACATCTGTAATAGAACAACTAAAGTATGATGTTGGTGATAGCACAGCCATTGAACTGATAAACGTTTTTGTTGATGAGTCTAAAAAGTTGGTTATACAAATGCTTTCTTCAACCGATGCCGCAGAAATTGAACTGTGCGCTCATAGCTTAAAAAGCAGCGGCTATAGCTTTGGTGCAACAAGGTTAGCGCAAACATGCCAGCTTATTGAACAGCAAGTTAAGGTCAATGGTTTAAACACTGAGGTCGTAACTTTATTAAAGTTAGCTGATGCACAAAGTAAAAAAACCTTTGAACATATGAGAGAACTTACCCAAAATCATTAAGCGTGTTTTTCAGCATTAAAAGAGCTTTTTAATAACTCTGAAAATACATTTTTTAGTTCATTAATATTATGTAACTGCTTGCCTGTTTCCTTGCATTTCTCGCCCTGTTGTAAAATTTCGATAATGGCAGAAGGAGAAATGCTTAAATCATACACTTTATTGCCGAGTTTTTTTTGTAACCAATCAATACCGGCAATTTTTGTATGTTGCATCACGCTGCTTTCTTGCGCTGTGTTCTCAATAAATACCCGACACGCAGAGGTTTGTTTAATTGCATCAGTAATTTCTGTAATTAAAAAAGCAGGCATCACGCTAGTAATGATGCTACCTGGGCCAATAATTATTAAATCGGCATCTAAAATAGCTTCAATAGTACCAGGTGCTGGCGGCACCGCTTTCGATAAGTAGATTGTACTTGGTAGTTCATTTAGAGCATCAATCGCGCATTCACCAAATACTTTTTCACCATTGTTTAGCTCGGCTACTAAATCTGTAGGTAGATCAGACATAGGCAAAACTGTCTCTTTATTTCCAAGCAAACGATTAAAAGCAGCAATAGCCTCAGTGGGAGACTGTGTTAGCTGGGTTAAACCCAATAGTGTTAAATTCCCTAAACTATGACCCGCCATATCGCCATGGATAAACCTATGCTCATACATAGCTTGGGCTTGCTTGCTTTCACCTGCAAGTTGAACACAGCAGCGCCTTATGTCACCTAAAGCGATACAATTTTGATCGGCTCTAATGCGACCGGTGCTACCACCATTATCGGTAGTTGCTACAATTGCTGTTAGGTTACTACATAAGGGTTTTATCGCACTTAACACTTGTGCTAATCCGTGACCACCACCAATACATACTATCTTCATGGTTATGCCTTTATGTATTTATTTATATTAATAAAGCAGAAATCATTCCACCCTGCCATAAAAATAACTCAATGATTTATATTAAATTTTGTTCTATATTAATTAGTCATAACATCGATTTTGGTATTATTTTGCAAAACGCGATGCATTTTAGCTGAGGGAATGAGTATGCAACGTAATGAATTAATTACGCTTACGGAACTACAGAAGCAGTTAGCGTTATTGCATCAGTGTGATGATGAAATTGATATTTTAGCTACTATGTCAGCTTTACTGCAACCATTACTTCAATACCAAGACTGCATTGTTTTAAAAAAAACACATCATCATTTTTTAACTATAGGCACAACTAACATCGATTTTTATGAGAAAACTTGGCCACCATGTGCTGCATTTATTCAGGCTTTAAAAAAAGGTTACTCATTTAGTTGCAATCCATTGCCAGAACAATTAGTTACTTTATCAGCAGAGGCAAATAATCAGAATAAAAATACAGCGCTGTTAATCGGGATTGATACGGGTAAAGAACAATGCTTATTTATTTTCACTCATGTGAGTAACAAAATTAACCATAATGTTTTAGCTTCACACTCAATAATTTTATTTCTTCAGCAAGTATTCCACGCTTTTCTCCAATTAAATAAGTTACATGAACAAACTCATCAATCTGTTTTACTACTTGATAAATTTTCTCAGCTTTCTACTTTATTTAAAGAATTAGCAAGTGAGTGGTTTTGGCGAACCGAGCCAGATATGACTTTTACCAGCGTTAACAATCTGGAAAGGGAAGATAATACCTATGCGAAAACATTTATTAATAAAACCATAGAGTCTTTGCGCACTAAAAATGAGCAAAGAAACACACTAAAATGGCAAGCTTTTGCTGCTTTAATAGCTGAGCATGAGGATTTTAATGGTTTTGAGTTTGAGGTTAAGGCATCGACACCTTTGTGGGTATCGCTTAATGGTAAGTCGCAATTTGACGAAAACGGAAATTTCATTGGCTATTTAGGTATTGCCAAAGATATCACCGTCTCAAAAGAGCGAGAGACTGCACTTGAAAATGAAAAGCTTAAAGCTGAGGAAGCCAGTAAAACAAAAACAAAATTTTTAACCATCATGTCGCATGAAATAAGGACCCCCATGAATGCGATTATGGGGATGATAGAGTTATTAATAGATACCGATTTAACTCAAGAGCAACGCCAATGGTTGAATTATGCAAACTCTAGTGCTGATATTCTTTATGGATTAATTACCGACGTATTAGATTTTTCAAAAATTGAATCAGGGACTGTATTAATCGCCAATAAACCGCTAAATGTAAAACTGCTTATTGAGAACATCGTTGGGCAATTGCATATTATAGAAGACAGTGAAGATATTATTTTTTCAGTTTCGATTAATGACGATATCCCTACCTATATTATGGGTGATGAATTTAGGCTGGGGCAGATACTATTTAATCTCATTGGCAACGCATTCAAGTTTACTCACTCAGGACATATTGCATTATGTGCAAATATTGTAGATGACAAACTAAAATTTACTATCGAAGATTCAGGGGTAGGCATTGCAAAGAAAGATCTAAGCTTTATATTTCAGCCGTTTCGACAAGTTAACGAAGGTATAAACAGAAAAAATGAAGGAGTAGGGTTAGGCCTCAGTATTTCAAAAAATCTAATTGAGCTTATGGGGGGCTCTATTAATGTTGAAACGCAGTTAGGGTTAGGTAGTACATTTACTATTTTACTGCCATTTAAAGAAGCGATTATTGATGAAATTAAACCCGAGTTTTCATCAAAACAGCCTGTACTATCAGTTCTGGTTGCTGAAGATAATAAAACCAATCAAGTGCTTATTAAGGCGTTTTTACAAAAGCTAAATCACAAAGTCACGATTGCAAATGATGGAGTGGAAGCAATTGAGTTTATGAAACTCAAACATTTTGATTTAATTTTAATGGACATCATGATGCCGACTATGGATGGACTAAGCGCCACGCAGCATATTCGTCATGAGCTGTTAAGTGATATTCCTATTTTTGCACTAACCGCAAATGCTTCAACCGATGACAAGGCATCATGTTTTAAAGTAGGTGTTAATAAAGTGCTTACCAAGCCTATTAAGTTTGAAACCTTAAAAGCCTCTTTAAGTACGCTTTTATAGCCGGTAATAAAAAAGGCCATAATTAGGAATAATCATGGCCTTTTCTAACGTTATAGTTTGTTATTCAATATTCTGAATCTGCTCACGCATTTGCTCTATCAATACTTTTAGCTCAACTGCAGCATTGGTGATGTCGCTGTTGATTGATTTAGAAGCTAGGGTATTTGCTTCACGGTTAAACTCTTGCATCATAAAATCTAAACGACGACCACAAGCACCACCTTTACTCAAAATTTTACGTGTTTCTTTAACGTGCGATTTTAAACGATCAAGTTCTTCTGCTACATCTTGCTTTTGTGCAAGATAAATCAGTTCTTGTTCAAGACGTGA
>Ga0209603_1001637_pt1 | contig 22853 bp, 15 predicted proteins | sample COGITO_mtgs_1206_FD_184812 | JGI IMG/M metagenome (GOLD analysis project Ga0209603, IMG submission 184812) | Pelagic marine microbial communities from North Sea - COGITO_mtgs_120607 (SPAdes) (version 2) | ecosystem: Environmental > Aquatic > Marine > Epipelagic ... | reverse complement strand
GATAAAAGATTAAGAGTACCGAATTTTGTAAAATGTAACCCAGATAACTTAACATCTTGGGATGGCCAAGTGAGCACATATACGAGGGGGGAAAGTGTAATAAACCTAACCCTAAATACCAGTTATGGAACTGTTGAACACTTTAAAGCTTCATTCGAGAACGAGAGTGAACTGTTAAGCATGTTTAGGTTAAGTGGCCAGGCTTTTACTGAATCAGACTGGAAAGTAATTGAGAGTGAAGAGGGGGTTTTAAAGGACACTGTTCGGGTAACTATTTGGATTTGTTCAGAGTCCGATAAAACACCGTTAATTGATTGGAAAGTAAAGCCAATTTATTAAAGGCTTTTCCTATTTTTCAAATTTATAAACTTTGCCGTCTTTCATTACAAAGTTGACGCTTTTCATTAGTGCTATATTTTTCAGTGGATTGCCTTTGACAGCCACAATATCAGCAAGTTTATTCTTTTCAATAGTGCCGACCTCGTCAAGGATGTTGAGAAGTTTAGCACCATGAAACGTCGCGCTTCTAATTGCATCAATAGGCTTCATGCCAGCTCTAACCATAAGCTCAAATTCCAAACCATTATCGCCGTGAGCTGAAACGCCGGAGTCAGTGCCAAACGCAATGTTAACGCCAGCTAAATAAGCACGGCCAAATGTTTTTTCAATGAGTGGTCCTATTGCCGCCGCTTTAGGTCTTACTAACGCAGGAAAAAAGCCGTCAATTTTTGCCTTTTCTGCGACCCAATTTCCAGCCATTACCGTTGGCACATAGTAGGTATTATGCTTTTTCATTAATTTGAAAATTTCGTCATCCATGAAAGTACCGTGCTCAATCGAGTCTACACCAGCTTCAATGGCGCGCTTCATCCCTTCTTTACCGTGCGCATGAACGGCAACCGTCATGCCGTAGTCTTTTGCAGTTTCAACAATGGCTTCCAGTTCATCGGTCATAAACTGCGGGTTCTGACCGCTTTTTGCTACACTGAGTACACCGCCTGTTGCGGTAATTTTTATTAAGTCAGCACCATCTTTGTAGCGCTGTCTTACGGCTTTTCGTGCTTCTGCAACGCCATTGATCACGCCTTCTTTAGGACCCGGATCTCCGGTAATACTCATCGCTCGACCATTGGTAGGATCTGCGTGTCCGCCAGTAGTGGCAATAGATTTTGCTGCAGTGTAAATTCTCGGTCCGTTAATCATGCCACTATTTACCGCTTTTTTTAGCGCCACAGTCACGTTGTAACTATCGCCTAAATTTCTAACCGTTGTGAAGCCAGCATCTAGAGTCTTCTGAGCGTAAACCACACCTTTTAATGCATAGTCAGCTTCATTTAGCTTAAAGCCTTCAAGGTAACTTGCTAATCCATTATGCTGAGAGCTAATGTGAGTGTGCATGTCCATTAAACCTGGCATGACGGTGTAGTCTTTTAAATCAATGACGGTGTCTGCGTTTGACGGCTTTTTATAACCGCTTTCAATGGCTTTTATTTTATTGCCATCAATGACTACCGTGACTTCTGTTTTGACATTGGAGTTGTTCGCTTTAATTAAGCGTCCAGCATGTATCAATGTATCAGCGGCTACATTTTCTGTAACCAAGGCGAAAGCCAATAAACAAACAGTCTGCGAAATTCTCATGATATGTCCTTATTTTTAGACTAACGCCCATAAAAGAGCAGATAACCAACGAATTATAATTAGATGTAATCTAGCAGACTCGACTGTTCAAAAAAAGAACATTTTCTGTGTTTGGAATTTGTATAAATATCAATGAGCTAATACTGGTCGAGCCGCTGTACCGATATTGAAATTTGTAAAACGGCAATCATTTCCTACTATTAAAGTTAACGTATTCTTTTAGCGAAACTTTATGATAAAAACCGTTCGCCTCTCATTAAAAACAGTTTTCTTAATATTGTCTGTGACATTTTTACTATGTTTGTTTTCCATTTCTTTAGTCGTTAAAGCCGAGCCAAGCAAAGCGCAAGTTGCAGCAGACAAAATAGACTATTTTGAAATGAGTTTAGAAGAGCTATTAAACATTAAAGTAAGCGTAAGTGCTGGCACAGAATCGAGGCAAAACTTTGTACCATCCTCAGTCACCATTATTAGCCAAAGTGATATTGAATTAGCGAATGGACGGTCCTTAAGTGACCTTCTTAATATTTATGTACCTGGGTATTTTAAAGCAGAAGACAAAGACGACACTATCGCTTCATTTAGAGGTCTCGCGCCTGATAACAACAGTAAGGTTCTGTTACTCATTGATGGTGTGAGAATAAATGCTGACTGGTTTTGGGGCCCTGCGGATAGTGTATTAAACGGGATTGGTTTGGATTATATAGAGCGAATTGAAGTTATTCGTGGTCCAGGCAGTGTCACTCTTGGTCAGGGCGCGCAAATGGGCGTAATTAATGTTATCACCAAGCTAGTGGAAGAAAGTGAAGTAAACATTGCGGCTGGAGAGGCAGGATGGCAATCAGTTAGCGGCATGACAGGCTTAAAACACAATGGCCTTAGTTATCAATTTATTGGTTCCGCACAAGCGCTAGACGGTTTTTCGTTGCCGCACAATGGTTGGGCAAATGAGGTTATGGAAGGTGACTCTTCACACCCTTCAGTTGCAGCAGATCGAGGCACAAAGTTGAACAATGCTGAGTCAATTAGAATGCTAGCTAGGGTATCTGATTTTGACTGGACTCTTTGGTTTCAGCACCATCAACAAAAAAGAGATTTGTACAACTGGACTAAAGATAGAGACCAAGTTGAGCAACGCTTGTCTATTATTGCCGGCGATATTTATTATCCATTAAATAATGAACTCACGGTAAAATTATTAGCAAACTTTCAAAACGATGATTATGCCCTATACGACCGCTATTCTGGGCAAACAACGGCAGGGGCTAATGAGCAACGTAGTTTTGCGCAAGCTAGGCTCTATACACGGGAGAATAATCAAGGGATAAGTTGGTTATTGGCGGCTGAACTGGAGCATATAAAAACGGGTAGTAAAAATTGGCAGGGCGACAATTTTATTGTTAACAAAACATCGGACTTGTCGGTTAATGTAAACAAAACCAATACATGGCTCTTTCCTAGTAGCTACACAAATAAAGCCATACTTGGCGAGCTAAATGCTATTTGGTCTTCATCGTGGCAGGCGAACCTTAGTTTTCGAAATGACTATAACCACAACTGGGGTGAACAATTTACGCCTCGAATGAGTTTGACATATCAACATGATCCTAGCAGCAATGTATACCGCCTTACTTATCAACGAGGTTTTAACGGTCCGCCTGGTGTTCACTACACGGGAGGCTTTTTAGGCGATGGTTTATTGTCTGAAAATAACCTGATGTATTTAGAAAGTTCCGGCATGACATCTTCTACTACTGGGCTAGCGGTGACCAATGCAGAGTCACCACGTGCAGAAACAATTCGTAGTTTTGAATTTTCAGTTAAAGGGGTGGTAGATAAATACCTAAGTTATGAAGTCACTGCCTTTTCCAATGAAATCAACAATTACATACTCACCTTATCAACTCGTAATGGTACACCCGGTGCAGCTATTGGCTCTGATTTTGTTGGTAATTGGGGAGGCGTTTTTTATTATGCGAATCAACCTGGGGCACTTAAGATTAGAGGGCTAGAAGCATTAGCTAACTGGAAGCGAAATAATTGGCGGCATCAAATATCCTATAGCACACACGACGTTGTTAGTGCCGATGGGTTTGAGTTAGGAATGAAGTCTCCGGTTGCAGGATCAGAAAGTGATTTAAAAGCTAATGGTTTACCTGAAGGTATTTTCCGGTATCAAGGATTTTGGCGAGCAAGTGACGAGGTGAGTTTATCTTATCAGCATGTCATTCTGAACAGCTGGTGGGCGCCTTGGACTAACTCAAAAGAGTCTGGATTAGATTGGGGAAACCTTTCTGCAAAGTGGGCCTACAATAAAAACCTAAATTTCGTTTTTGCCATCAATAATGTGTGGGATGAAGACAAACTCTATCCTATCCGAGCAAGAGGTAAGGGCAATGAAACTCCAGGTACGCCATCATTAGAGCCCAGGAATATGACTTTTTCCATGCGCTATAAGTTTTAACTTTAAAGGAAGCTATAAAGTTAAAAAAAGATGCTAATCAAGAATTGAAAAGCACCTATTATCTATATAGTTAACGGATTAAACTATAGGCCTTGTTTATTTGCTTGGCGCATAGTCGTAGCTAGCTTGGATACCCAATGGAATATCTAAACCCCAATAAGCTAACAAAAACAGTGTCCATGCAATTAAGAAACAAACAGAGAACGGTAACATCATGGCGGTTAGCGTACCTATTCCGGCGTTTTTAACATAGCGTTGGCAAAATACCACCACTAATGGGAAGTACGGCATTAAAGGAGTAATGATATTAGTACTCGAGTCGCCAATACGATAAGCCGCCTGTGCTAAATCTGGCGAAATACCTAACTGCATTAACATTGGTATAAATATAGGTGCTAACAGTGCCCACTTTGCCGATGCTGAACCAACAAATAAGTTAATAAATCCGGTTAGGAAAATAATGCCCGCAATGGTTACGCCACCAGGTAACGCAAGCGCTTTTAAGAAACCAGCGCCTTTGACCGCCAGTAATATACCTAAGTTAGATTGCCCAAAAGCATAAATAAACTGTGCAATAAAAAACATGATGACCAAATAATAGCCCATGCCAGACATCGCTTTACTCATACCCTCAATAAACTGTTTACTGTTTTTGATGCTACCAATTGCCACGCCGTAGACTAAACCCGGTATTAAAAACAATAGGAATATTAATGGCACAATTGACTTCATTAAAGGAGCGGTGAAAGAGGTTAATGAACCATCTTCTGCTCGCCATGGAGATGTCTCATAAGACGCTGTAACAAAAAGCACCACAAAACTAGCAACAATAGACGCTAGTGCAAAACGTAATGCTTTGCGTTCTTTGTCTGTAAGAGGATCCATAGTAGGTAAATCAGATAGGTCACCATCTAACTTATTTGCTTGAAGCTTAGGCTCCACGATTTTATCGGTTATAAACCAACCTAAACCGGTAATTAAAATAGAGGAGATAGTAGTGAAGAAGTAATTATTTAATGGGTTTAACGTAATTGTAGGATCCAATAGCTGAGCGCCGGCCTGCGATATACCTTGCAACATTGGGTCTAAAGCAGAAGGAACAAAGTTAGCAGAAAAGCCACCGGATACACCGGCAAATGCAGCTGCAATACCAGCTAATGGGTGACGGCCTGCCGCATAAAAGATAACACCACCAAGAGGTATTACTAATACATAACCAGCATCCACGGCGGAGTGACTAACTATACCAATAAGAATAATCATTGGCGTTAAAAGCCATTTAGCAGTGACTGACAATAATGCTCTTAAGCCAGCATTGATAAATCCAGAGTATTCAGCAACGCCTATACCTAGCATTGCTACTAATACAACGCCAACGGGATGGAAGTGTGAAAAGTTGGTCACGATAGAAGAGAAAAACTGGGTCATTGCATCCCCAGCAAGCTGATTATTGATAACCAGATCTTGGCCAGAGCGAGGGTCTATTACGTTAAAATCGATTCCCGAAAGCGCCCAAGATAAAACCCAAACTATTGCCAGTAAAGAGATAAATAATGCAGCGGGATCTGGTAATTTATTACCCCAGATCTCTACTTTATTTAAAATTCGCTGCATTACCGAAGTTGATGCGTTGTACATTTTAAAACCTTATTGTAATTGTTATGTCCAAAAAACAAGCTACGATAATTTAATCAAAAATTACAGAACTTTGAACAAATTTATTACAGGAATTAAAAATACTAGACTAATTCATCGCCTTAAAGGCTTCTGAGTATCCATTAAGGGTAAAAGGTAAGGTGACTTGCTTTTTGGTGTTGTTGTCAAAATAAACAATGCGCAACGCTCTGCCACTTTCAAACTCAGACTGCAATTGCTCATCAACTAAAACGTTGGTTTGACAAACTTTTGCGTCACAACCCAATATTTTTACTCGGGTGTCTTTATTATTATCAACCTTTATTCCAATACCTGCGCTCTGAAGGGCATTTTTACTTAACTTAATAGTTAACATGGTTCTGTCATTTTGAATGCGAGTAATATTTAAAGATCCAACAATGCCAGATTTTTTGCCATTTGATGCAATTAAAGACTGATTAATGAAACAAGGCTTTTTATCACAAATTAACTGCCAATTTCCGAACCCACGTGGTTGAGAATCGTTTGCTTGGTTGCTTGCAAATGCAAAGTTGCTAAAGCTTAGAATAGCGATAAGTAGGGGAGTGATGAATGTGTACTTCATATTTAATCCATTAAAAAAGGGGACAAGCCCCTTTATACTTCAATTTAGTCTCGCAACCAAGTAACTCACAAAGAATTACTTGGCGAAATAAACTATATGTAGTTTATGCGATGCATTTCTTTTTACGACGTGACATCGCAACAATTCCACCAAATGCTATTAGCATTAAAGCTAAACCGTTTGGTTCACTCACATCGTTAACTTCTTGTGCAATTGCTACTTGGCGAATAGATTGCTGTTGAGGTTGGCCTGAACCGTTATCAACAAATGAAACACCCGTTACAAAAGCAGTTGGGTCAGTAGGATCAAGCATACCAGTAATATCAATACCCATGATTCTAAACGCAGATACACCATCCGGACCAAAGAAGTATTCAACACCACCAGTTAATAGGTCGCCTTGAAGTATCCAGTCTCCATTTGCATCTAATAACCATAGATCAAATAAGTTATCGTCAAAACCAGTCGGTAAAATAACTGACGCAAAGTTTTCACCATTGTCTACATAGTAGTCATAACCAATAGCCACTTCAGGGTCTATAAATATAACTTCTTCTGGACCTACGATTATTTCAAACGCCCAACCAGGAAGATCTGAGTCGTTTTCAATTGGCATAAATGGGTCATCAGCGGTACCAGTACCTGTACTACCAGTTGGAGCTGGTGCACTAAAACCAGGATCTTGAAGTTCGCCGTTGCGATATTCAAAACGCCAAACGCCAGCTTCTCCGCCTTCAACATTTGTAGTATTAGCTAACTCATTTACATCTGGTGTACCTGAGCCTGGTAAGTGAACGATACTAGAAATATCATTAGCATCAGGCACAATACCCGCAAATGCAACTGTATCGCCAGCGCCGCCATTTAAACCATTCCAAGAAAGCTCACCATATCTGAATTCAATATCAAAATCCGATACTAAAGGTAGGTCCTGTGGACCTATACCGCCCAATCCACCCGAGTTGTCAGGTATTGGCATACCGCTACGATCTATAACAACCATTTGAAAAGTGTTTCTGGCATCGCTGTCACCCATAGCTTGAGCTACGTTAGACCAAGTTATAGCTGTTGTAGTTCTGTCATCGCTCATGCCCATATAAATAGAGCCGCAATCATTACAGAATGTATCAATTGAACTTAAAAAAGGTGTAAACGCAGCATCAAAATTTGCAACACCCCAACCAAACCCATTGCTTGCTTCTATTAAACCAACTGACCCATTTACACCAATATTAAAATGGCTGTATTCAGTGCCATTCATCAAATAGTTACCTAGAAATTGGTGCGTATAAGCATAACCGCCATATGGACCATGAACTTCGCTGCCAAAGTCTTCAGAAATATTGGCATCTAAACCTACGTGGTTAAAACCTGTAAGAATAGGATCAGCAGTTGCTAACATTGGCGAGGCACCAATAATTAAACCTGCAAGTAAGGAAAGCGATTGTTTTTTCATAATGAAAATCCCTTTAGTAAATGTGATTGTTTGAATTTGTCTGGTATCACCTGAGCAAATTTTAGGCCACAGATATTAAGGATCAGTATTTGACTCTAAGTTGTTGTTTTTAATGTAGTTTTATATTATTTTTTTGTTCAAAATAAACATGATAAATAAAAGTGTAAATATTTCAGACACTTACTGTTTGTTTTTTGTTCAATTTGTAAAGGTTTTAAACAGAACGAGTTTTAGACACTAGACCTTTCAGATAATAAAGGTTTTAGACAATAAAAAAGCCTTCACGAGGAAGGCTTAGAAAATAGGTAAACTAATTAGATTTAGGTGATTAAAGTCCTAATACTTGCTTGCCTTGTTTGAAGGTAATATCCACAGGGATATTTGCTTTAGTCAGTTTAGCTAAATCAGCCTGAAGGTCTGCGTTAATTAGTCCTTTTTCGGCTACTAATTTCGCAACGCCGTCATAATCGCCATCACCTTGTAGCTTTAAGATAATATTAGATAAGCCGTCAATCGCCGTTTTCATTTTTTCAATGTCTACGCTGTAAAAGCCCTGTTCGTCGCGGCTGAATGCGCCTTGTTCTTTAAAGTAGTTAAAACGAACCATGTTTGCTTTACCGTGAGCTGAACTCGCACCAAAACGAACTGAACGGAAAATGCCCGCCATGAAGGTAGTGTAATAATCTTCAAGTGTTCCCTCATCAATAGCGCCTTTTTCAAGTAATTGGCGAATCATGTACAAACCTAAAATGTCGGCTTTGCCTTCTTCCAGTGCTGAAGCATGTTCTTTAAACCTAAAATGTCTGCTTTGCCTTCTTCAAGTGCTGAAGCATGTTCTTTTAACGCGCCACGTACAGTTTGACCTGTACCAATAACTTGTTTGATGCCTAATCCGTGGGCAACTTCATGGAACATGGTATTTGCAAAAAACGCAGTAAACGTTATGTTTTTACGTTGTTCTGGAACAATCAGTTGCTCTGCAATAGGTACTAATATGTGATCAAACTTAGCTTGCATAGCATTTTTCAACTGCAGGCGACGGGTGCCTTTTTTAAGCTGAACTTCTTCATCATTTGGTAAGTTAATCGCAATTGTTTTACTGCCGGCATTTGAATGGCCCGCGTAATAAATAACGTCATAGGCGTTTAAGTCTGCATCTGATCCTGGCGTTTCAGCTTTGTATTTGGCAGGTACAGGTAAACCTTGCTGTAATTCTGGTAAGTAAGCTGCGTATTTTGCTAATCGCTCGCTCCAGCTCATGTCTTTAACAAGAACATAAGATTCAAATGCGGCACGATAACCAAACAGCTGATCTTCATAAGTTTCAATAGGGCCAATGACAACATCAATCGGGTTGTTCTTCATATCCATCCAAGCAAAATCTGAAGCTTGATACTCGTCAGTAACAAGCGCTTCTGCACGCATGGTTAGGTAATTTTTGAATTCTTCATCTTCTGCATAAGAAGCTGCTGTTATTAACAACGAAGCCGCGCGACGCATTTCACCTTGATACTCTTGATGATAAGGAGCAATTTCAAGCTTACCTTTTTTGTTGCGCTCAATAATTGAATATAAACCATCTTTGTCGGCTAGCTTAAGCTTTTCAAATTCAGCTTTGCTCATATCCGCAGGGTAAAACTCAGCTCCAGGGAATTTTTCAGCGTAACCAGATAAAAATGGCTTGTCGCCGTTTAGTCTGTCCCAAGGTCCATAGTTGATTTCAGCAAACGCACGAACCTTTGGATCTTTAATTTTGTCTAAAAACGAGGCTTTATCTTCACCAAATGCCTGCATCCAAAATAAGTCATCCATAATTTCAGATGCGTCAATTAGAACGCCTAGCATTTCCATAATTTCAGATGCGTCAATTAGAACGCCTAGCATTTCTTGCTGCTTTTTGCTCAAGTGGCTTAAGTCTGCAGTTAATTCAACCGGATGATAAATATCTAGTCGTGATTTTTCGCCAATGTATTCAACAGTTAATGGCGAGCCTAACGCATCGGTTTTTTGTTCTGGTGCTTTAGAACAAGCAACTAAAAAGCTAGCGGCAATGGCCGTTAATGCAAAGTGCTTTAATTTAAATTTCATGTGAGCCTCTTCGGTAGGTAATTTTTGTTGTTTGACGAAGTAAAGTTAGTGAGGTGTTTTTAGCATTTATAGTGAGAGTTTGCATTATTTTCATTAAGCAAATTGTGGAATCGCTTATATTTCAGGCATAAAAAAAGGAACCGAAGTTCCTTTTCTGTTAACAACGTTAAATTACGCTACTTTTAGTTTTCTTTTGCGTTGTAATGCAATAAAACCACAACCAACCAATAACAGCATTAGTGGGTTAGGCTCATCAACATTGGTAGCATCAGGAACAAACTCAGTAAGAGCTACTTGGCGAACTTGTTGATTACCAGCATCAACGAATGATAGACCAGTAACAAACGCATTAGGGTCAGTAGGGTCAACCATATTTGACGTATCAATACCTAAAATACGGAATTGAGAAACACCACCAGTCTCAAAGAAGTGGCGGAAGTTTGCATCTAAGAACTGAGAAAATTCCCAGCCGTTTGCACCCATTAACCAAAGCTCGTAGTTAGCATTAAAACCGTCAGGTAAAATAACTGACGCAAAGTTAGAGCCGCTATCAACAAAGTAGTCGTAACCAACGGCAACGTCAGGGTCGATAAATACGATTTCGTCAAAATCAACATCAAAGTCAAATGCCCAACCATCTTCACCTTCAGAAATTGGCATAATTGGATTTTCAGGAGTTACGCCCGGCTCTAAGAACTGACCGTCACGGAATGAAAAGCTCCAAATACCTTCTTCGCCAGTATTTGATGTATTCGCTAAATCAACTACGTCAACCGTCAATGAACCCGGCAAAGAATATGAAGTTGTCATTTCAACTTCTTCAAGCACAGGCGTTTCCTCTAGTACAGGCAGATCCTCTAACCTAGTTTCTACTTGCGTAACTTCTGCCATTTGAGGAGCAGGAACACTTTGAGGGATGTTAGGTTCGCACTCTCCAGGAGGGCATTCACAATCGCCAAAAGGACAATCACAGTCACCGCCTGGGCAATCACAATCACCACCTCGACACTCGTCAATGAAGCCGTTACCAGCGCCAAATCCAGCTTGTGCGCGGTCATCCCAATCTAAGGTTTCATAACGAAACTCAAGATCAAAGTCACCCGCTGTGCCAGTATCGGCGGAGCGATCAATCAAAACTGCTTGGAAAGTATTTCGCTCACCTGATTCAGAGTTACCGAATTCAGCAACTTCGTGCCACGTTACCGCTACAACACCTTCAGCAGGAGCACCTATATATATGTTTCCGCATTCGCCAGTTGAAGAGCTATCACCTTCAAACTCTCCACCACCGCAGTTGATGTTCACATCGCCCCAAAATGGCGCAATTATAGGAAGGGTTGCTTGGTCAAAAGGAGACCCTTGAAAGCCGTTGAATCCGCCAACAAAACTTAAGTTTCCGTTTGTATTCACAAAAAACGACTCATAAGTTTCACCAAAGAAGTTAACCGAAAATGGTAAGTTCAACTCATTACTAGAACCATCGTCAACCATCGGTGTAGCTACTTCACCGAGTCCGTTTTCACCACCCATACCCGTTAAAATCACATCCGCTTTAACTTGCAGTGATAAAACAAAAAATACTACTACTGTGGTTAGTAGTGTTTTTAACATTTTCATTATTATTATGTCCTTGTTTGTGCAAATAACTATTTATCTTTAAAGTTACACTTCGATAAGCAATATCAGCGCCAAATGGCAATCCCTTGACTACACTGGTGTGTTAAAAATAAACAGATTTATGTGTAAAAATACTGGACACATTTAAGGCCTTTATTTCTTCAATAATATCTCCATATATATTTGAAAGATCTGAGTTTTATTTAAGGATCTAAAGAAAGTTGTTCTATTATTGGAGCAAACGATAAAATTTTTTAATTGGAGCTATGATGGCGGCAGAGAAAACGCATTTAGAGATCTGTAACCTTACCAAAGGTCAATATCCAGAAATTAAGACTTTAATGGATCGTGCTTATCCAGACCTTGGAGGTGCATGGCCGTCACATACTATTTTTAGATTGATAGATCAGTTCCCAGAAGGGCAAATTGGTATTGTTGATGATGGCGTATTAGTGGGCATCGCGCTCAGCGTTCAAGTTGACTATGCGCGCTTTTCCAATCCACACACTTACGAAGATATTGTTGATGGTCATGACCGTGTTTTTTCTGACGAAGAAGGAGACGCGCTGTACGGATTAGATGTAGTCATATCGCCAACTCACCGAGGAATGAGGTTGGGACGACGCTTATATGATGCGAGAAAAGAGCTGTGCCGACAGTACAACTTGAGGGCTATTTTAGCGGGTGGTCGAATTCCGCTGTATCACAATTACAGCAGTGAAATGTCACCAACGGAATATATTGAAAAAGTTGATCATAAAGAATTGTACGACCCTATCTTAAGCTTTCAATTATCAAACGACTTCCAAGTAAAACGACTATTAAAAAAATATCTACCTGAAGATCAAGGCTCTGTTGGTTATGCCACTTTATTAGAGTGGAACAACATCATGTTCGAACCTACCGATACCGTAATAGAATCTACAAAATCTATTGTGCGAGTGGGTGCGGTGCAATGGCAAATGCGTTGCGTAGAATCAGTAGAAGAATTGCTCAAACAAGTTGAGTACTTTGTAGATACGGTGTCTGACTACCAAAGCGACTTTATCTTGTTTCCAGAGTTTTTTAATGCGCCACTAATGGGCCTTACGGAACAAAGCAACCAAACAGAAGCGATTCGGTATTTAGCTGAGTTTACCGAAACCTTTAAAAACGCCATGTCGCGTATGGCCGTAGAATATAACGCTAATATAATTACCGGTTCAATGCCGTTGGCCGAAGACGACAAAATTTATAACGTCAGTTACCTCTGTCATCGCAGCGGAAAAATAGACGAGCAACGAAAAATTCATATAACACCGCATGAACAAAACGACTGGGTTATCCAAGGTGGCGATAAAATCGCAGTATTTGAAACGGATGCAGGACGAGTAGGAATACAAATTTGTTATGACGTTGAATTTCCGGAGTTGTCGCGAATATTAGCCAAACAAGGCCTAGATATTCTGTTTGTACCATTTTGGACAGACACCAAAAACAGTTACCTTAGAGTTAGACATTGCGCTCAAGCTCGAGCCATCGAAAATGAATGTTATGTAGTGATTGCAGGCTCAGTGGGTAATTTACCTGAAGTGGAAAGTTTAGATGTTCAGTATTCGCAGTCAGCGGTATTAACGCCTTCTGACTTTTCATTCCCGCACGATGCGACGCTAAACGAAGCAACGCCAAATACTGAGATGTTACTGTTCAGCGACTTAGATATGGATAAATTAAAAATTCTTCATAGCGAAGGTACAGTTCGAAACCTCAAAGACAGACGCGAAGACTTATACAAAGTGGAACTGGTTAAATAATCTAGTTAATTTAGCTTTTTTTGGTGGTGAATTCGCTGATGTATTTGCCACCTTTAATCTCTGCAATAACGCGCAGTTTTTGTGTGTCGCCCGCTTTAGTAAGTTGCTGGTTCAAGGTGGTTTTATGCTTCCAGTAAAACGCATTGTTATCTTGTAGAAGAGGGTATTCGGTCACTATATTATTGTCGTCAACGGTAAATAACGTGGCGGCATCTAACGCAAAGGTTGAATTTACATAAGTTTCGCCGTTTTTGTCGTATACATTTAGCTGCAGGTCGCCCGACTCTAAAATGCACATTTGCTCAATCACATCGCAAGGACCTTGTTGCTGCAATACAATGACTTTGTCTTTAGCCGCTTGGTTTTCCACCCACATGTCAGACAATATATAACCGCCTAATATTAAGATTGGAGCCACGTATAACGCCATTTTGGTGTGTTTATTCATATTTGAACCTCGTTATTATGGTTGAATTGTAAACAGGAATAATTAGTAAATATAGAAATAAAAAAAGGCTTCCCAAATGTAGAGTCAAATGGGAAGCCAAAGGGTAAAAACACATGTTTAGTGTGCGTGCGCTTTTCCAGCTCCATGAGGGACACGGAAGTTATCTACCATGTCTTGGATTTCTTGTGGTGCAGGTCCGGTAAACTTAAGCATGATAAATGCAACGGTAAAGTTCACGATAGCGCCTACAGCACCAAAGGCATTAGGCGAAATGCCTAAGAACCAATTTTCTTCTAATCCACCTAAAAATGAAGTGCCTGGTATAAACATGAATCCTTTATGTTGGAATACATACAGCATAGTTACACCTAGACCTGCACACATGCCTGCTACCGCAGCAGTGCCACTCATCTTTTTAGAGAATATACCCATCATTAATGCCGGGAATAAACTCGATGCGGCTAAACCAAAGGCCAACGCAACAGTACCGGCAGCAAAGCCTGGTGGATTTAACCCCAGCCAACCTGCGACAATAATGGAAATGGTCATCACGACTCGTCCGGCCATGAGCTCGTCTTTTTCAGAAATGTTAGGTGTTAACACCCCTTTCATTAAGTCATGGGAAACCGAGGAGGATATCGCTAGCAATAAGCCTGCAGCGGTTGATAGTGCAGCTGCAATACCACCTGCGGCAACCAGTGCAATAACCCAGTTAGGAAGATTTGCAATAGCAGGGTTTGCCAATACCATAATGTCACGATCAACCTTGGTCATTTCATTAGTCTCAGCATTTGCTGTGTATTGGATTTTGCCATCGCCATTTTTATCTTCAAATTGCAATAGACCTGTTTTTTCCCAGTCTTTAAACCATTGAGGACGCTCTGCATACTCTAAGTTTTGACCCGCAACGGGCTCTACAGTGTTCATAAGGTTAAGGCGAGCCATTGCACCAACAGCAGGTGCTACTGTGTATAACAGAGCAATAAACACTAACGCGTAACCTGCAGATGAACGTGCTGCTTTCACAGAAGGCACCGTAAAGAATCGCATAATTACGTGCGGTAAACCGGCAGTACCAATCATTAACGATAAGGTGTAAGCGAACATGTTTAATGTGCCGCCCATATTATCCGTGGTGTATTCTTTAAAGCCTAAATCAGTGACCACTAAATCAAGTTTGTCTAATAAATACATGCCACTGCCATCGGCCAAGGTACTACCTAAACCAAGCTGCGGAATTGGATTACCAGTGAGTTGCAATGAAATAAACACGGCAGGAATAGTGTAAGCAAAAATCAGTACACAGTACTGTGCAATTTGCGTGTAAGTAATGCCTTTCATGCCACCAAGCACGGCATAAACCCAAACAACAGCCATACCTATGTATAAGCCAAGGTCGTAATCAACTTCTAAGAAGCGAGAGAACGCAACGCCAACGCCTTTCATTTGGCCAATGATATAAGTAAGCGACGCTACAATTAAACAAACAACAGCAACAATACGTGCGGTTCTTGAATAGTAACGGTCAGCAATAAACTCAGGTACGGTAAACTTACCGTGCTTTCTCATGTATGGTGCAAGAAGCATGGCGAGTAATACATAACCACCGGTCCAACCCATTAAGAATACCGAGCCGCCGTATCCTAAGAAGGCAATTAAGCCAGCCATAGAAATAAATGATGCGGCACTCATCCAGTCAGCACCAATTGCCATGCCGTTTTGAAGTGGAGTTACGCCGCCGCCAGCCACATAAAAGTCACTAGTTGAACCCGCGCGAGCCCACCATGCAATTGCGAAATAAAGGGCAAAAGACCCAAAAACCGCAATGTAGGTATAGAGTTTTAATTCTTCCATTATTCGTCCTCCACCTTGTATTTGGCATCAAGTTTATTCATTTGCCTTGTATACCAAAAAACTAAACCAACAAATGTGTAAATAGATCCTTGTTGTGCAAACCAAAATCCAAGTTTGTAACCACCAAGTCTAAATTCGTTGAGTTGTTCAACCAGCAAAATGCCAAATCCATATGAGACAACAAACCATATGATGAGGCATATAAATATTAAGCGCAGATTTTCCTGCCAATATGTTGTTTTATGTTCCACGACATGCTCCAAATTAATCTTTGTTAAACAAAGTTAGAATTTGTACATCAACCGTCGCCCACCCAATTGCTGTTTGACATCTAATCGATATACAAATGACTGAGCCTAACTTAGCAAGAAGGGGTTCAACAAAGGTATTAAACTTTAGTCTAAGGTGGTCAGATATTCGTTGCCATTTGCTCGCAAAGCGCCTAAAACAGTAGGCTAAAGAACAAAAATAATTTCAAAGGGACAGACATGAGTGTTGATCTTAGCGAACAAATTGACTTTATTGGGCAAATTCCCCCTTTTGATCAGTTACCAAAAACCACCCTTGTTTCCTTGGTTTCACTCTTCTCTATAAATTATTTAAGGCAGCACGACAGCTTACAAACGGCGTTTACAAGCGCACGGCAAAGTGGTGTTTTTGTGGTGGTCCGAAAAGGCATTGTCCAACAAAAAGTAAAAGACGCTATTCGTTCTAAATATGGCGAAGGCGATGTGATCGTCATTAATAATATGGACTTTTCTAATCAGCAAAAAAGCTGGCTGGTGGACGAAGACTCTTTAGTTTACAGCGTGCCTTTGAATGAAATGAAAATGGTATTGGCCGATTATCCTGACATTTTGTCACACTGGTTAAAAGATCCTAATCAACGCATACATGATTCAGTTGCAGCCCAGCAGCTTAATGAGCTGAGCGCGTCGCCATTAAATAGCATGACGGTTGAAGAGTTTGCTCATACGCCTGCGGCCACCATTGCACATCTGGAGTCTATACAGTCTGCGGCCATTAAAATGACAGAACTGGGTTACTCAAGTTTAGTGATCACCAAGCAAGACGTTCATGTAGGCATCATTACCGACAAAGACATTCGCTCAAGAGCCGTTGCTGCAGGTTTAGAATTAACCACGTCGGTTAATAAAATCATGACCACAGATATGCTAACCATTGAAGCCGAACAAATAGCCTTTGATGGTTTGTTAACCATGATAGAACAGGGCATACATCATCTGCCTGTAACTAAATCTGGTAAGTTATACGGTATGTTAACGCTAACTGACTTAATGCATAAAGAAGGGCAAAATGCCGCGCATTTAACCAGTGCAATCCGTAAAGCAACGTCGGTTTCTGAGTTAGCTCGAATTGGTCAAATGTTACCTCAACTGCAGGTTAATTTAACAAAGCTTGGTATTGCAGCGGCCCCCATCGCTAAAAGTATTAGTGCCTTGTCGAGAGGTATCACCACACGTTTAATTCAATTGGCGGAGCTGAAACTGGGTTCGCCATCCGTGCCGTTTGCATGGTTGTGTGCAGGTTCTTTAGCGCGCAGTGAGCAATTGGCCTTTTCCGATCAAGACAATGCCATTGTATATAGTGATGACGCCACTGAAGCAGACAAGCAGTGGTTTGCTGAGCTGGCGGACTATGTTTGTGATGGCTTAAACGAATGTGGGTTTATTTATTGCCCAGGTAATATTATGGCGAGTAATCCCAATTGGTGCCAAAGCGCCAAACAGTGGCAACAATATTTTGAAAAGTGGGTATCGTCGCCAAGTCCCCAAGCCTTGTTAAATAGCAGCGTATTTTTTGATTTAGATGTAGTTTATGGTGACAAAACATTGCTGCTGAGTATAAAACACCGCGTATTAAAAATGACTCAGCAGAGCACACTGTTTATTGCACATTTGAGCCGCAATGCCATTGGCAATAAACCGCCTCTAGGTTTTTTCAGAGACTTTGTTCTTATTTCTTCAGGTGAAAACAAATCCACCATGGACTTAAAGCACAACGCCATCGCGCCTATTGTTGATTTAGCTCGCATTTACGCCTTAGCATTAGGCATTGAAGAAAACTCCACTCTTGATCGGCTACAGGCTGCAAAAGGCAGTCACATATTGTCAAAACAAGCAGGGCGAAGCCTGATAGCGGCATACGAATTTCTTATTCAGTTGCGTTTAGAACTCAACGCATTGCAAATACAACAGCAGAAAAAACCAAGTAACTTTTTGTCGCCCAAAGACATATCAAGATTGCAGCGAAGTCATTTGAAGGACGCATTTAGGGTTATTAAAGAGTTACAAGATTCAAGGCAAGTGGTGTATTAGTGATGAATTTGAAGAACTTTTTTACGCCGCAAAAACAAAAGTTTGAACAACAACGGCAAGCGCTAAACGAGCAATTTAAAGACATGTTGGCTCACACGTTACCCGACGAAGACTTAGCTGATCTAGAAACCGATATTTATGCGGGCATCAGGGCCTATTTATCAACTCCGCTACCAGACTTAACTACGCCTTTAATTGAATTGCCAATGGTGGCGGTAGATTTTGAAACAACGGGGCTAGATGCAAATCGCAATAAGCTACTGAGTGTTGGTTGTGTAAACATGTTGGGCAATCAAATTAAACTGGCACAACGATATCACCAAGTTATTGATGTTGAACAACAGTTAGAACATGATAATGTTTGTATTCATCAAATTACGGAGCAAGAAAGTCAGCAGGGAGAAAGCTTAGAGCTCGTTGTAAACGACCTGTTATTAAAGTTAGCTGGTAAAGTAATGTTGGTGCATTTTAATAAAATAGAACGTCACTTTTTAACAAAAGCTTGTTTGCATTTATACGGCATTAAACCGCCGTTTGTCATGGTTGATACCTTGTTATTAGCGAATCAGTCACTGCGTAAAAAAGGCTTTATTATTGAACCGCGAGACCTAACGTTAAAAAATCTTCGACAGCGTTTTTATTTACCAAACCATACAGCGCATAACGCTCTAGGCGATGCGATAGCGACAGCGGAGCTTTATTTAGTAATGATGTCTCAACGCGATTTAACGTCATTAACCTTAAAGGATGTAATATGACTTTTGCTATATTTGCTGCTTCCATTGTTTACGTTGGCATCATGTTTATGCTGGCCAGATGGGGCGACAAAGGTGGCACGTTATCGCAAAAAGTAACGCATCACCCAGTCATTTATAGTTTAGCGTTAGGTATTTATTGCACCAGTTGGACTTACTTTGGCGCGGTTGGAACCGCTTCAACTCAAGGTTGGCAGTTTCTTCCTATTTTATTAGGGCCAATTTTATTGTTCACCTTTGGTTATCCTATTTTGGCAAAACTGGTCACGGTGAGTAAAAAGCAGAATGTTACTTCCGTTGCCGACTTCATATCGTCACGTTACGGCAAACGCCAACAAACGGCGCTTATTGTCACTATCATTGCAACGCTCGCTATTATTCCTTATATAGCGCTGCAGCTAAAAGCCATTAACGCCAGCTTTAGTGCGTTTTCCGTTATTTCTAATATCGAATCCGAGCAAGCGACTTCAGCATTAGTGGCGACGTTTGTTATTGCGCTATTTTCGATTTTGTATGGCGCCAGAAAAGCCGACGTAACGGAATATCGCTCTGGATTAATATTTGCCATCGCCTTTGAATCCATTTTTAAATTAATTGGCTTAGTTATTTCTGCTGTTATCGCCTACATGTTATTAACGGACTCCACGATAAGTAACACGACAACTAACACAATAAGCACCACACTAAATCCAGAAATAGTAACCTCGCAGTGGCAGTGGTCAACAATGATCACAACCGACTTTTTAGTACAAACCTTTATGGCTGCTGCCGCCATTTTGTGTTTACCACGACAATTCCACGTCATGGTGGTGGACAACTCAGATAAACGAAATTTAAACACGGCACGTTGGTTATTCCCGCTGTATTTATTACTGACGATTATTGCCATTGTGCCTATTGCCACAGCAGGGAATCACTTTTTAGCAGACAGCGGCGTTAGTAGAGACATTTTTACCATGCAACTACCGCTATTTGCAGGTAATGAATGGGCAACATTATTGGTATTTATTGGTGGCATTTCTGCCGCTAGTGCCATGATCATTGTGGCTACGTTAACGTTAAGTACGATGATCACCAATGACGTATTTATGCCGTTGGTTTTAAAACGTGAACAACAAAAAATATTGGCCGAGGGTAAATACCAACACCGTATTGTGCAGTTACGACAAGTCACAATTGGCGCCATTCTATTTTTGTCTTTTGCTTATTATTTTGTTTGGGCCAAAGAAACCTCGTTACACAACATAGGTCTCATCGCCTTTTCTTTAGTAATCCAATTGTTACCGCCAATTTTAGGTGGCTTATATTGGCGAAAAGGACATGCAAACGGAGTTTACGCTGGACTCTTAATGGGCTTTTTAAGTTGGTTAATGTTCCTGTTGATGCCGCTCGCTTCTTCTTATGATGCAGGCAGTCACAGTTCGGTTATTAGCCAAGGTGTGATCATCTCTTTAATCGCCAATTCGCTGGGTTATTACTTATTTTCAATATTCGCCAATGAACGTTTAATTGATAAAATTCAAGCGACGGCGTTTGTTCACCCAAATAAACGAGCTGATTTGTCAGCCCAAAAACTTCGTCATACGCAAGCCAAAGTAAAAGACTTAAACGACTTATTGATGACCTTTTTAGGCAATGAGCGCAGCGATCAGTTGTTGCTGGAATATGAACAGGAAAACAAGCTAACGCTGGATGACAACGATGAACTTACGCATCAGTTTGTGAATTACTGCGAACGTATGCTTGGTGGTGTGTTAGGTGCCTCGTCTGCGCAGTCATTAGTTAACATTGTATTGTCGGGCAAGCAGCTGGATGTAGAAGACGTGGTTAACTTTTTTGATGACACCACTCAAGCTTTAAAAAATAACCAAGCCATATTATTTAGCTCGTTAGAAAATCTAAGCCAAGGCATTAGCGTGGTGGACAACGACTTAAATTTGGTAGCCTGGAATAAACGTTATTTGGAGTTATTTGATTATCCAGATCATATGGTGCAAGTAGGCTTACCAATAGAGCAACTCATTCGATTTAACGCCGAGCGCGGTGAATGTGGTTATGGCGAAGTTGATGAGCTGGTTAGTAAACGTTTGTCGCATTTAAAAAGCGGCCAAAGCCATACCTTTATTAGACGTCGAGCCGACGGTAAGGTTATAGAAATGGTGGGCAATCCATTACCAAATGGAGGATTTGTTACCAGCTTTAACGACATTACCGGCTTTATAGAAACGGAAAAAGCACTCAAAGACGCCAACATTAATTTAACGGATACGGTACAGCGACGTGTTAATGAAATTAGTGAGATATCCGTAGAGCTGAAAAAAGCCAAACAAGAAGCTGATGAAGCCAATGCCTCTAAAACTCGATTTTTAGCGCTCGCCAGCCACGATGTATTACAACCTTTAAATGCCGCCCGTTTGTACTTGTCGTCATTAAGTGAAGATGCGTTAAACCAAGAACAACACGGTACGTTAAACAAAGTGGATCAGTCGCTGTCGGCAATGGAAGACTTACTATCAACGCTGTTGGAAATTTCAAAACTAGAACAAGGCGCGCTTAAACCAAGCTTTAGTCACTTTAAATTGAGTACAGTATTAAAGCCGTTATGTGATGAGATTTCGGCACAATGCGCCGACAAAAAATTAGAGTTTGTGCAACATTGGCAAGATGTGACGGTTCACAGTGATGCCACTTATTTACGCCGAATATTACAAAACTTTTTATCGAACGCAGTGAAGTATACAGGCTCAGGTAGGGTTTTAGTTGGCTTACGAAAAGCCGGCCAAGGCATAAGAATAGAAGTATGGGACACAGGTGAGGGCATTTCATCGTCTGAGCACAGCCGTGTATTTGACGCCTTTTACCGCACGCATACTGGTAGCGCCAAAGGTTTAGGACTTGGACTTAGTGTGGTGGAAAGAATGAGCTCACAACTTAAGTCGCCAATTAAAATGAAATCTACGGTTGGTAAAGGTTCGTGTTTTGGCGTTACTGTGCCGCTTGGCTCAGAAAGTTTAACCACGCAAATCAATCAATTTGAGCAATTAGAATCGAGTCAGTTTAATCAACTTAACGTTATTTGTATTGACGATGAAATTCAAAATCTAGACGCCACTAAAACCTTACTCGAGAAGTGGCAATGTCAGTGTTTGTGTTTTTCTAGTGTTGAGCAAGTAAGTGACTTTTTAGCCAGTTGCGCACCAGATAGCACAAACCCAAGCTGTACCAAGCCCGATGTATTGCTGGTGGATTATCAGCTAGTGCCATCAAACATAACCGGCTTAGAGCTTATTCAGTCAATTCGTTCACACTTTCAAGATGCCATTCCAGCTGCATTAGTGACAGCCATGAAAGACGAAGAGTTAAAAGCGCAGTGCGATGCATTTGGAGTGAGATATATGTTAAAACCATTAAAACCAGCGCCATTAAAGTCGTGGTTAAAAAGCCTTATTCAAAAAGCACAACGCGATGCAGAATAACTGTGTGGCAAGCTGTATTTAGACAGACCTGTATAGATAGGTATGTAGGTATAGATAGGTATGTAGGTATAGATAGGTATGTAGGTATGTAGGTATAGATAAGGTATGTAGGTATAGATAAGGTATGTAGGTATAAATAGGTAGGTAAAAGGCTACGCTGGCTCAACCGGCGTTAGCTGGAGTTTCTCTGCAAGCAATACCGCCTGAGTGCGGCTGTTAATTCCGAGCTTGCGGAATATTGCAGTAATGTGAGCTTTGATGGTGGCTTCCGTTACCTGCAATTCGTAGGCAATTTGTTTGTTCAGCAAACCTTCGTGTAATAAATAGAGCACTTTGTATTGTTGTGGTGTGAGTTCAGCAACTCTATTAGCTAAATCAAGATCGTCTTTGCTTAGCGCTTTAATTTTCCCAGCCATGCCTTCAGGTAACCAGCTATCGCCTTCTAAAATACAGTTAATAGCATTAGCAATTTGCGCCGACGGTGATGACTTAGGAATAAATCCCATGGCACCAAAGCCCATTACTTTTGAAATCACATCAAGTTGTTCAGAGCCAGAAATAACGGCGACAGGAATGTCAGGGAAGTCTTCGCGGATACGAATAATGCCGTACAGATCACCACTGCCCGGCATGTGTAAGTCTAATAGCACCAAATCAAGATCAGGGTTTTGATCAATTTGTTG
>Ga0209603_1001634_pt1 | contig 22884 bp, 23 predicted proteins | sample COGITO_mtgs_1206_FD_184812 | JGI IMG/M metagenome (GOLD analysis project Ga0209603, IMG submission 184812) | Pelagic marine microbial communities from North Sea - COGITO_mtgs_120607 (SPAdes) (version 2) | ecosystem: Environmental > Aquatic > Marine > Epipelagic ... | reverse complement strand
AATATACCAATATTTAACTTTACCAATATTTATATAAAAGAAAGTAAATTATGAAAAAAATTAAAGACATAGTAAATTCATCTTGGTTTAAAGCTGCTGCTATAGGTGGTATAGGTGTTTTATTATTATTAGACAAAAATGTATTTTATTCTGGTATAGCATTTGGTTTTGCTGTTAGAGAATTTTTATTAGCATTTAAAAAGTAAGAAAGAAATAGTTATGAGTAATCTCAAATACAAAGAAAAAATAACCGATGATTTAACTGATACATATGAAATCATTAAATCAGTTGGTAGAGGCATCGAAACAGGAAAAATAGATCCTCGATCAGCAATAACAAATTTAGCTGAAGCTTTAAGAAAATTAGACTCTGCAAAATATTTTATCGATAGGGAATGAAACGAACATTTCCATATGTGGTATTAATATCATCACTAACATTAGCAGTAAGTGCTGCATATTATAGTGTATTTGGAATAAGTAAGTTATTTTCAGCTCAAGCTATAGCTGTTGCCATAATGGCAGGAGCATTAGAAGCTTCTAAACTAATAACTGCAACTTATTTGCATCGATATTGGAAACACCTTAATATCTTATTTAAAACATATTTAACTAGTGCTGTTGTAATTTTAATGTTTATAACATCACTAGGTATATATGGATTTTTAACTTCTGCATATCAAACAACTGCAAATGATTTATTTATAATGGATAAACAAATAGCTGTAATTGAAATGAAAAAACAAAGATTTCAAGATCAATTAAATGGTTATACAAATGAAAAAATTATGTTAGCTAATTCTATATCAGAATTAACTAAAGGTTTATCTAATAATAAAATACAATATCGAGATAAAGAAACAAATCAAATTATTACAACTACTTCATCTTCTACAAGAAGAGTTTTAACTGCTCAATTAAATGACATGAAAATAGAACGTAATAATGTTTCAATAAAGATTGAAAAATTAACAGACTCAATTACGTCATATGATTTAAATATATTAGATATTGAATCAAATTCAACAGTTACTGCGGAGATTGGTCCTTTAAAATATGTTTCTGAATTAGTAGAACGTCCAATGAATCAAGTAGTCAATTGGTTTATATTGATATTCATATTTGTGTTCGATCCTTTAGCAATAGTATTATTGATTGCTGCCAATAAAGCATTTGATATAAAGTCATTGACAACTAAGAAAAATATATATGGTGAACAAGTTATAAAAAATAGTAACCCAGAAGCTTTTAGGCCTCCACATCCGTCTGATGCTGCAGCAGCTCCTTATTCTGATACTGAAGATTATCTTGAAGCAGAAGCTGAAAAAAGAATGGATATTATTGGTCAGAATGGCAATGAAGGATTGCATTATGAAGAAGAAATAAAAGAATCTCCTCCAAAACGTGCAACTGGACAACATATCACATAAAAACAAATAATCATGATAATATCAATTATGTATGGTGCAACAGGATCAATATTTCTTGTTACCTTAACAAATTTACTAATAAAAATATTTAAAAAATTTAATAATATAGGTTATTCTATAATATATGCTAGTTTATTTTTAAAACTAATATTTTTAAGTGGATTTATATTAGCAACTAAAAATGAAATACCTAACCAAATAATGTTTGCTGTTGCAATATTGGTAGGAATATTATATTCAACAGTTAATGTTATATTAAAATTAAAATAAATGAAAAAATCAATTAAAAAAGTAAAAACAACAAAAATGTTACAATGTAGATGTAAAAATTGTAACAATATGGTACAAGTTGCATCAACTTCATTATCTGTTATATGCTCTTTATGCACATTTAAAATGGCAGAAGGTATATTGGAATATTCCAAATAATTCATTATAATATAAATAAAAATATGTTAGAAGCAGAAAAAATAAAATCCAATTGGGAAGAATATAGAAAAAGAGTTAATGAGTTATTTCCTACAAGAAATTATGAATTAAATAAAATGTATGATGATTATGAAGAAAGGATCGTAATGATGCCTGCTTCTTCAGTTGCTCATTATCATAATGCATTTGCAGGAGGATATATTGATCATGTACTTAGAGTTATGGATTGTGTAAATAAATTATATGATTCGTGGGAAAGTATGGGATCTGATATGTCTGGTTATAGTAAAGAAGAAATGATGTTTGCAGCAATGCATCATGATTTAGGGAAATGTGGATTTCCAGGAAAAGGAAGAGAAGTATATCAAGTTGAAACATCAGATTGGCATAGAAAAAATATGGGAAGAATGTATAAACATAATGAAAACATTCCATTTACAATGGTACCAGATTTATCTATATATTTACTTCAAAAATATCAAGTTCAAATGTCTTGGAATGAATTTCAAGCTATTAGAATACATGATGGTATATATGATGATGCTAATAAACCGTATTTTATTGCTAGATCGGCACAAGCTAAATTAAAAACTAATTTGCCTTTATTATTACATCATGCAGATCATATGGCATCTCAAATTGAATATGAAAGATGGAGATCATATAAAAATAATTCACCAAAGCCAGTATCAACAAAATCAAAAGCTACTAAAAAAACAGCTATTAAAAATTTAGCAGAACAAAATCCAGAAATAGATAAATCAATAATGGATATTTTTAGTGATTTTAAAGAAGATTAATTATGAATTTTTTATTAATATTATGTATTGTATTATTATCAGGTATTGTAGTATATTTCATATATAGAGCATATATTTTAGCCGGCGTATATTCAGATTTAGAAGAATATACAAAAGAGTTAGAAGATATGAGTCAATACATGTATACTCAAATAAATGAATCATATAAAGCAATGAAAGAAATTGATAGACTTGGAGCTTTTGAAAAAGACGATGAAGCCGGTACTACATTTTCAATGTTAAAAGACGTTATTGATAATTTAGAAAAAGAATTTAATGGGAAGAAAAAAGAAGAAGTCAAATAGGTATTGGACTAAGATTACCGAAGGATCTATATCAGCATATAATAGGTCATATGAAAATACAATATTAAAAGAAAAAATATATAGAAGATTTATATTTCCTGCTTTTATGAAGTTATCAGAAAATCTTATTAATAAAATGAAGTGTGAATATATTGATTCATCCTTTAAAGATTTACAAACCGATTTAGTTACATATTTAACTATTAGATTAGATAAGTTTAATCCAAATGCAGGAAGAGCATATTCATATTATACAAGAACTTCATTTAATTATTTAATTGCTGAAAATCAAAAAGGATATGCAAAACTAAAAAAAGAATCAGAACCAATCAATATTGATGAGCAACGAAATGTTATGACAGAAATGCATAATACCGAAATGGCAGAAACTTTAAAATACTTTATGGATGCATACGTTGAATATTGTTATAATAATATAAATTCTATATTTACTAATCAAACTGATATTCATGTTGCTGATTCTATATTACATATATTTGAAGATCGTGAAAATATTGAGCAATTCAATAAAAAAGCATTATATGTATTTATAAGGGAACGTACTGGATTGGAAACTAATAATATTACAAAGGTAATAAAAGTTTTAAAACATATATATTCAACAAAATTTTTAGAATACGAACAAACTGAGTTCGTGAATTTGCCCTTCTAATATTTATATTAAAAGGAATCCATATTATGGATGTTAATGATCATTTATTTAAAGGTAAAAGTTTTTCTGACTTAATGTCAGATGTCTATCATAATTCTAAAAAGAAAGATAGACAAATTAATCAATTGATATCTCAATTACAACCACTAATACGTACTGCATCAGATGCTACTATAATAGTTCCATTAATTAAAGAGTATTTAGATGTTGCTGTTAAAAATGATGATCATTTAGTAAAATTAACAGCTATAGTTCAACGTTATATATCAACTCAACAAACTATAACTGGAGAAAATTCTTTATTAAGTGATGATGAAAAAAATCAATTATTAAAAATTGCAGAATCTGAATTTGAAGAAGAATTAACAGATGAAATTGATAAAATTCAAAATGAAGATAAAGAACTACAAGAAAAAATTAACAATGTAAAAGAGTCATTGGAGAAAAATGATGCTGGTTAGTTTTTTATTAGCTGAAGTAATAGATAATAATGTTTTAGAAACATATGAGTATAATATAGATAATATAAATTCATCTTATACTATATTAGTACGAACATATGACGAAGAAAAAACACAAGAATTAATATGTAAACCAGCTAACCAAAGATTAAAGGATATACCATTAATTGGAGAACATGTATTAGTATTCCTAGGAACTAACGAATTTAGCACGGTTGATAAATATCGAAGACAATGGTATTATTTTCCTGCATATGGTATACAATCAAATATTAACCATAATGCATTACCAGGAATTTCTGAAATTCAAACATCAAATGTTAATGCAACTGGAGTACAAGGTGAATTAGGAGAATCTTTCAAAGAAAAAGAAGTTTCTGCATTACAACAATTTGAAGGCGATACTATAATAGAAGGACGATTTAGTAATAGTATTAGATTAGGAAGTACTGTTAATAATGGAAAATATAGTTTACAACCAACATGGCAAGGCAATACAGATGGAGATCCTATAATAATAATATCAAATGCTCATACTGATAAAATTAATAAAGAATTTACTATAGAATCATTTAATGATGATGCATCTTCTTTTTATTTAACATCTATGCAGCAATTGGTTGATTTAAAATTATATAGAAATCCAACAAAATCTTCACCAGTTTCTAAATTTAGAACATCTCAGTTAATTGGAGATGCGAATAGAATAATTTTAAGAGCTAAAACAGACTCTATTATATTAGATAGTCCTAATAGAATAACATTAGGTACGCCAGAAGTACGTATAGGAGCTGAAAATGCAGGACATCCTTTAGTTAAAGGAGATAAATTAAAAATGATATTAAATGATTTAGTTGCTGTTATTAATGCAGGAGTAATAGGCCCTGCAGGAATTGCTTCAGCACCGTTACAACAAGGAAAATTAATAAGTATATTAACTGATATAGGTAAACTAAACAGTGATAGACATTATTTTGATAAATAAAAAGGATATATAAAAATGCCAGTTTCGTTCCCATTAGATAAAATACCAGCACTTCCAGCACAAGCTGTTGCATTGCTGGTTGATCAAATTAACGTATTTATTAATAAAATACAATCAGAAATAGAAGCTACAATTTCTGAAGCAGCTAAGTTACCAGATGATGTTGGATGTGATTATCCACCAATACAAGATTTATTAGCACGAATTAAAAATATTCAAAAAATGGTAGAAAAAGTTATGGAGCTTATACCATTAATAGAAAAAATTATTAAATTATTAAAAACATTATTAGCTATAGCTAATGCAATAAAAGCATCTATATTTTTAATTCCTATAGTAGGACAAGCAGCATTAATGGCTGAATTAGCAATAGTACAAAATATGGTTTTAGCTAATGCTACTGTTGCTGTTAAACAATTAGGAACTATTCCTGGATCAATGGCTGCATCTTTAGAAGCAACATTACGTAATTTAGCATCTGTTGCTATAAAATTAGATACTAAATGCGGAGATGATGATTTAAATGGCGATGGCGGAAATTTAGTTACTAATGAAAATTTACAAAAAGCAATTGATGATTATGATTTTTCTGATAGTATTCCGGAAAAACAACCTGCAGGAGAATGGTTATTAGTACAAGGAAGTGGCACTTTAGGAAGTCCTTCTGGACAACCACCTGTTCCTAAAAGTCCATATACTGATTCAAATGGAGATATATGGATATGGAATGGAGAAATTGATCCAGGTACAGGAGTTGCTTGGGGTAGTAAAAGAAGTAGATTAGATGATAATACTATGGGAAGTGAATTTTATTCAGAATTAAATGTTGGTATTAATGATATAACAGCAAGAATTGAATCAATTGAATTATTAGTTAATTCGCAACGAGATTTATTGACATCATTACAAGAAGCACCGGCTCAATCATATAATGGATCAGGTCCTCCAGATGCAGAATTAGGAAAGTCAGGAGATTATTATATTGATACCACCGGAAATGGTATATATGGCCCAAAAGATAATAATGGTTGGCCAGACGTCGTAAATTATTAAAGTTAATATTTATAAAAAAGAGAAGAACTATGGAACAAAAGAAATTTATACAAGTTTTAAAAAAAGTAGTAAAAGAAACTGTTAGAGAAGTAATAAAAGAAGAACTAACTGAAATTTTACAAGAAGGGTTACAATCAACTGTTAATGATTTGAAAACAACAAAACAAATTGTTAAAAATACTAAAACAGTTAAAAAACATAATATGTTTAAAGAAAATAAATTTGCAAATATTTTAAATCAAACTGAAGTAACTAAAGAAACAACTACTCCTTCAGATTATGCGAATTTAATGAATGAAGATATTGTCATGACATCAAATAATGCACAAAATTTTGGAATGCAACGATCGATACGATCAAATACTGCTCCGAGTGTAATTGATGCAGAAACAGGACAAAATATACCTGTACAAGATACTGCAATTGCAAATGCTATGACACGTGATTATTCTGCATTAATGAAAGCAATTGATAAAAAGAAAAATAGATAATGGCATATAATATAATCGAAGTAGATACAAATGTACAAAATCCTAATCGAGCTATAGGAGTTAAATTTCCATTCAATAGCCCCGGTATATTTAAAAAAACATTTACTACTTTTGATCAAGCTTCTACTAATGTTAAAAGTTTACTATTAACAAGAAAAGGAGAGCGGTATGAACAACCAAATTTTGGTACAGATTTATTAAACATAGTATTTGAACCAAATGTAAATGCTTTAAAAGATTTTATACATACCACTATAACAGATGCAATAAATTTTTGGTTACCATATGTAGATATTACAGAATTAATTATTGTTACCATGGAAGATGATCCAACTATGATACACAATATTAAAATATCAATTAAATTTACCGTAACTGGTACAGATTCAGAAGAAACAATAACGGTGTTTGCTGGACAAGATGGAATACTTAAAATAGAATAGGAAATATTATGGAGGTAACAAAAGACGTATCATATTTAGGAAAAGACTTTGGTCAATTTCGTAAAAATTTAATAGATTTTACAAAACAATATTTTCCTAATGATTATAATGATTTTAATGAATCATCACCCGGTATGTTATTTATGGAAATGTCAGCATACGTAGGAGATGTTTTAAGTTACTATGCAGATAATAATCTTAAAGAGTCGTTATTAGAACAAGCATCTGAAAGAAAAAATATATATGATTTAGCTCGATCATTAGGATATAAATCAAAAAATGCTATACCAGCATATACAGATTTAAATGTATTTCAATTAGTTCCATCAACTGGTAGTGGAGTTAATAATTCTCCAGACTTTTCTTATGCATTATCAATTAAACCTGGAATGCAAGTAAAAGAAGATGGTGGAGCTGCAGAATTTAGAACATTAGATTCTATAGATTTTACTTTTAGCTCATCATTTAATACAACAGAAGTTACTGTTTACGAAAGTGATGAAGTAACAAATCAGCCTACATATTATTTATTAAAGAAAAAAGCAAAGGTAGTATCTGGAGATGTTAAAACTGCTACTTTTACATTTACTTCGCCAAAACAGTATGATAAAATAGTTTTAGATGAAACTAATGTTATTGATATTATATCATGTCAAGAGTCAGATGGTGATAATTGGTATCATGTTGAATATTTAGCACAAGATACAATATTTAGAGATGTACCTAACTTATTAGAAAATGATCCTGACTTTGCTCAATATAGAAGTTCTAGTCCTAGTTTATTAAAATTATTAAAAACATCTAAAAGATTTATTACTAGATTACGAAGTGATAAAAAAATGGAAATTCAATTTGGAGCAGGTATATCAGATAATAATGATGAAGAAATTATTCCAAATCCAGATAACGTTGGAAATGGTATTGCTGCATTTCGTAGACCTATAGATGTTGATATAGATCCATCTAATTTTTTATATACTAGAGCATACGGACAAGCACCAGCAAATACTACATTAACTATTACATATACAGTAGGAGGCGGTGTTTCAGATAATGTGGCTTCTTCTGTATTAACAAAAGTTGAAAATATAGAATTTGATGATGATCCTAATGCTACAACTAGTGCAGCCATGGTTAATTTTGTTAAATCTAGTATAAGCACTACTAATGAATCTCCTGCTAGAGGTGGTAAATCTGCAGATACATTGCAAGATATAAAAAATAATGCATTATCTAATTTTGCTACTCAAAATAGATTAGTTACTAAAGATGATTATATTATTAGATGTTATTCAATGCCAGCTAAATTTGGAAGTGTTGCAAAAGCTTACATAGTTCCAGACGATCAATTATCACAAAATCAAATGGAAACAACAAGAATTCCAAATCCATTAGCTATGAATTTATATGTATTAGGGGTTGATAATAATAATAATTTAACATCATTAAATGACGCAGTTAAAACTAATTTAAAAAATTATTTAGATTATTATAGAATATTAACTGATGCAGTTAATATATTAAATGCATTTATTGTTAATATTGGAATTGAATTTGAAATAACAGTTAACTCAAATTATAATAGTAACGAAGTTTTATTACTTTGTATTAATGAATTAAAAGAGTATTTTTCAATTGACAAATGGCAGATTAATCAACCAATTATTATGTCAGACGTAATGAATATATTAGGAAATATAGATGGCGTTCAATCTGTTGTAGATTTAGACTTTAAAAACCTATTTAATACAGCTGATAATTATTCTGGAAATGTATATGATTTAGAAAGTGCTACAAAACAAGGAATTATTTATCCTCCATTAGATCCAGCAATATTTGAAATTAAATTTTTAAATAAAGATATAAAAGGTAGGGTAGTAAGTGTTTAATTTAATATTTATTTAAAAAGACTAAAATTATGTTCAAAATAATATATCCATCCAATGATTCTACATTATATGAAGCAAAACCTACTTACAATACTGGTATAGATGAAATACTCGAAGTAGGAAAACATTTAACTGTTGCTGTTACATCTAGTTATTCATTATCTAGATCATTAATAAAATTTGATATGTCTGATGTATCTGCAGCACTTACAAAATATGACAAAACTGTTAATGATTGTAAATTTATGTTACAATTATATACTACTCATGCAAAAAATTTACCTTCATCATTTACAATTGATGCCAATGTAGTTGGACAAGATTGGACTAATGGCACAGGATTTTTAAATGTTGATACAGCAATAATAGATGGATGTTCTTGGAATCAACCAAAGTCTGGTTCATATTCTTGGATTTCTAGTAGCCAAGATACTAATATGCCTGTTGGAAGTACATTATATATATCTGGATCTGGTAAAGGTGGTAGTTGGTTATATGAATCTGGATCTGCAAATCAAAGTGGTAGTGTTACATTATATTCACAATCGTTTGATGATTCTAATTTAAATGATACGTCAGTAAGACCTACTGATATCAATATTGACGTAACAAATGCTGTTAAATTATGGATATCCGGAAGTGGTGGTTATACAGTTCCTAATTATGGATTTATTTTAAAATATTCTGACGACAATGAATCAGATGCAGCTATTGGAGGATATGTTAGATTCTTTAGCCGTGATACTCATACTATATATGTTCCTAGATTATTAATGTATTTTGATAAATCTAGTTTCAGTACTGGTAGTTTAGATCCAATAGATTCTAATTCATTTGCAGTTTATACCAAATTAAAAAAGTCATATAAAGATGAAGAAGTAACAAAAATTAGACTGTATGGTAGAGATAAATATCCACAGAAGTCTCCTACTAATACATTTCCTATGCAAACTATTAAGTATATTCCTAGTAGCTCGTTATACTCAGTATTAGACGCCGCTACAGATGAAGTTATAGTGCCTTATGACTCTACTTATACAAAAGTTAGTTGTGATAGTACTAGTAATTTTATTTATTTAGATATGACAGGATTAATGCCAGAAAGATATTATAAATTAGAATTTAAAATAGTCGATGGATTTCTAGAAGAATATATTAACGATAAATTATTCTTTAAAGTTACAAGATAATACTTCATAATTTTTTAGTTTAATATTTATAGATATATGATTCAAACTAATCAAATTAACATATTAAAATTATTACCAAAACAATCATTTCCAGATAAGGTTGGATATCAAAGTAGTGACCCAGAAGATGCCGATGGAACAGAAGGCTATACTCAAGGAGCTTATGCTCTTCCAGATGGCACTCCATATTCTGGTGTTTGGCATATGCACAATAATGGTGTTGTAACAGTTGGGCCAGCAAGTTCACATACAGATATATCACAAGAAACTGTATTAACATTTATTGGTAATAGCCAAGTAACTACCCCTCCTGGTACAATAGCAGGAGAAACTGTTGCAGAAAATATAGTAAGTGTTGATCAACAACCATCAGCTGGAAATCCGGATTCTGATCCTCCAACTAGAGGAACTACAGTTGATAGCTTTACTAATGATTATTTTTCTAATATTCAATCTAAAATTGCAAATGATTCAAATTTAGCTTCATTAGCAGCATTATCAGAAGCTAATGTTGAATTACCAACTGATATTTTAATGACTCCAGAAAAACTTCCAGAAGTTGTAAAAGCAAATATAAATCCACAACCTACTGCAGCACAATTTGGAAATTTTAGAAGATATAATAAAAACGGTATTTTTTATAAATCAAATTTATCAGCTGTCATGAAACGAGATAATAAAGGATCTGTTATATTAAATATAGGAAATAAATAATGGCTGCAAATCCAAATACTCAACAACCAGAACAAGTAGCTCAAAACGAACAAGCAGAAAAAGATATACAAGTATATCAAAATGCTGGAATTCCTGCTAATAATGAAGATTCTATAATTTTTGAACAATTACGAAGAAATTACACAAACAGATCAGTTGTTAAAAATATTGATACTGCTTTTAAATATTTTTCATTTCCTCCAAGCACTACATTAAATATGTCTGATTTTGCTTTACCGGATTTCAATATAAACATTAATGATTTTGGAACAGACCCAGTGTCTGGGTTTTATAAAATACTTCCCGAAGCAGAAGGAGATTATGGAGCAAATGAATATAAAAGAATAAATTTATCATATCAGTCGTCTTGGAATGTAGATGATGGAAACCCAACCGGTCAGTCTGGCCATAGATCATTACCATTTAGTCAACCATTATCTGGACCAGCACTCGCAGATGCTCCAATGTTTGTATTTACGCCAGATATTATAAAATTATTAATAGAATCTAATAGAACAGTAAAATTTACTGTTAGAATTACAGTAAATCAACAAAAAGCTGATGTTGCAACGTTAAATGATGTAAATGGAGATCCAGCTAGAAGAAATGTTGGATATGATTTGAGATTAAAACGTCATATGCCAACAGCTTGGAGAGATAATGGAAAAATTGGAGCAGATGGAAATTATATATATAGAAATTCAACTGGAGTTAGAGCATATATAACGTCTGAAACTCATAGAGCAAATACAGGACATACTGGAGATAATTCAGATATGTGGCCAAATCTGGAAATACAATATATCGTAGATCCTAGGGCTATAGCAGAATATGATGGATGGATGGTACAATGTGTAGCAGGAGGAGCGAGTTGGTATTTAAGATCAGCTTGTTGGTGGAAAATTGAATTAATTGATGATCCAGGTTCTGGTATTAGTAGTGATACAGTAAGATCAAGAAAATATGGAAAACAAACAAATGTTCCAAGTACGCGCGATCAATTATTAGATGTATAAAATATGTTAAATCAATATACAAATAAAGACAAAATTTTAGAAGCAATAAATGCTATTAATGCCGAACGATATAGTTCGTTGGATAGATCGTTGTTTACAAAAACACCTTTTCAATATTCTACAGTAGATTTAGGACAAATTAATTCTGCAAATGAATTTCATGTTTATTCTGGAGAATCATGGATTACAGGAAAACATAAAGTAGATTTAATAGAATTTAATAATCCTATATTTGATGAAGATGGAAATCCAATACAATTATCAGATCCTGTTAAGTTTAATATATCTCAACAATTTTCTAATTTAAATTTAACTTCAGGAAATTATAAAATTGTTTTAAACTTCTTTGAGGATATGATTGGAAGTTATAATCAACAATTACTAGCTATTGATGAAATTTCTCCTGATCGTACTGAAATTAGATTGCGTGCAATTGACGAAACAAATCCAAAATTTTTATTGTCAATTAATCAATTTATTAATAATGTAAATCAAACATCATTAACGCATGATGCAAATGAGCAATATTTATTAAACTTTTCTAGAAATAAAACAGCAATGTTTGTTAATAGTGTTGTTGTAGGAAAATATTTATTTGTTAAATTATATGAACCAATTGATAAAACAGTAGAGAAAAATTTTAAGTGTTGGGTTGTTAGAGAAAATAAATTACCATATGTTGATAATGTTTTTGTTAAAGAAGTATTAGATGCACTCACATTTAATGTATTATCTGGAACTAATTGGTATGCTTCTGCAGAACAAAATACTTCTAATTCTACATCTTTAAAATCTTGGAATGACTTATTAGGGTCATCAATGCAAACATCCCAACAAATTGTTGATTCATATTTTTCTGGCAGTTTAGGTGGAGTTAAACTAAATATAGATTTTTCTGATTTCAATAACTTTATATTTTACAGTTCGGCAACAGAACGATTAGAAAATTTCAAATATAAAATTGAATTATTAGAATATTATACAGCACAATCTGCGTCTGCAGCTTTATTATCTGGGTCTGCAGCTATTACAAATGCAGCTGATTATGATAATTTATATACAAATTTAATTGGTGGAATGGATCAATTTGAACAATATTTATATTATGATTCATCTTCAACTATATTCACACATGACATTCCATTAGCTTCGCCTATAGTAGAATTTGTTACAGGTAGTTATATAGAACCATCACCAAAATCTAATAATACATATCCATATGAATTATATTCTGTAACAAGTAGTAATTTTGAATCTTGGTATACTGGTGTATATTCTAGTTCTTCTATATATGATACTAGAAATAATAATCGATTAATAAGAAGTATTCCGGAATTCATGTTATTAGATGAAAATAATGAACAATTATCTACATTTGTTAACATGTTAGGTCAGCATTATGATATATTATATACATATATTAATGCTATGACATTAATTAATTCTAGAGATGAACATCCTAAGAAAAGTATGCCAAATGAATTATTATATTCAGTAGCAAAACAATTTGGATGGAATTTAACTAATGGAAATCAATCAAAAGAATTATGGGAATATACATTAGGCACTGATGTTAATGGAATTCCTTTAACTGGATCTAATAGTGTAGGAGATCCTTCAGTACCTAGTAGAGAAGTTACATATAATATATGGAGACGAATTGTTAATAATATTCCTGGATTATTAAAAGCTAAAGGTACAAAAAGAAGTGTGCAAGCATTATTAGCTTGTTATGGAGTACCACAATCATTAATAACTATTCAAGAATATGGCGGACCTAGAATAAATAGACCTCCAACATATGAAAAATTAAATTTTGATTATGCATTAGATTTAATTAAAAATACAACCGGAATTGTTAGAACTGATTATAATCAAAATATTGGAGCAGTTGAATTAAGATTTAGAACAGATAATGTTTTAAAGAATCCAATATTACCTGGAACTATGAATTTATTTTCTGCAGGTGGCCATAATGTAACTTTAGAATTTTCTAGAGGTACTATGGGTAGAATCCAAGTTAATGGAACATCATCTGCTGAAATTGAAATGTTTGAAGGAGATTATTTAACAGCATTATTACGAACAGGATCTAATAATACAGTAGAAGTATTAGCAAATAAATCTAAATATGGAAAAATTATTAATACTGTGTCTGCATCTGCAACAGGTAGTTTTTCTAATCCAGGTACTGTATTAATAGGAGGAACGAGTGGAGGTAGTAGATTACAAGGACATGTACAAGAATTACGTATATGGACAGGAAGTTTAAATAATGCTCCATTTAATAATCATACAAAGGCACCATCTGCATATGATGGAAATGTAGATGCATATCAAGAATTAGTTTTTAGAACTCCATTAACACAAAATATTAATCATGCATTAACTTCTAGTTTAACTGGAGTACAACCTGATGTTAAATTAACAATATCAGCATCATTTACAGGCTCTGGATATCCTGCTTGGACTAATAGTACTCCTTATGATTCTATAGAAGAAACATATTATTTTGATGGTATTTCTTTAGGCGCTGGCACATTTGATGATAATAAAATAAGATTAGAATCACAAACATTAACTAATACATTAAGTGTAGAAAATAGAGCTAGTTTAAATCAATTTGACACAGCTCCTTTAGATTCAAATAAATTAGGAGTATATTATTCTCCACAAACAATGATCAATGAAGATATTATTGCTCAATTAGGATTTACATTATTAGATGATTTAATAGGAGATCCAACTAATAATGATAGATATTCATATCCAGATTTAATAAATACTTCTAGAGAGTATTGGAAAAAATATGCAGATAAAAATGATATGAATGCATTCTTACGAATATTTTCATTATTTGATTTGTCATTTTTTAAACAATTAGAACAATTATTACCTGCAAGAACAGAGAAAATATTAGGATTATTAATACAGCCAACTATTATTGAAAGAAGTAAAGATTCTACATTAGCTAGAATTTCAAAATTAAATCAAACTTATAGTGGTAGTATAGATATAGAAAAAGTTATAAATGTAACTGCTAGTAAAGAAGATAAAAATACATCAATCGATGTTATTAAAGAAACAGCATTAAGCGGATCTGTAAAAACTTCTTTAGTTGAACTTGAAGAAAAAACTGCTAATAAAATTGAACCAATTAACGAAGAGTTTGTTAAAGGAATTCAAGAGAATGATATACAAAATGATAAAAATCCTATAGAAATAATAAATCCAGACTTTATAGAATCATCTAAATTTGATGAAATAGGTGGTATTGATATTGCAAGAAATAGTGTGTTGTCTATAACTGGATCATATGCGGCATATCGAGTAATATTAACTGCTAGAGACAATCCATTTGTGGGAAGTACTTATTCTCGTAAATATTTAATTCAATCAGGTAGCACATATATTGTTGGATCTACTCCATATTGGGAATCAGAAGCTATTGTGCCATTTATAACTGCTAGTAGGGTATCTGAATTTTTAAAAGTAAATTATTCATCATCAATTGGAATAACAAGAAGAAAAGCACATGTACAAGATTTTCTACCTACTGGTATAGCTAATCATAGGTTTAATGGATGTAAAATAACTAGTCCAGATTTTAATGTAGACTCAAAAGATACACCGGATGGTAAACCAGTTATTGAAATTGCTGAAAATAATGGTAGTAGAATTTTTACTCAACCACCAGGAATAAAAGGAAATTTTGATGTTAGAGAATAAAGCAATTTTTCTATCAACGTAATATTTATATAAAAAAAGGGAAATAACAATGGGATATTTAGATAATACTTCTGTTACTGTAGATGCGATATTAACAAATAAAGGTCGTGAACTACTAGCAAAAGGAGATGGTTCTTTTAACATAACACAATTTGCATTAGCAGATGATGAAATTGATTATGATTTATGGAATCCAAATCATTCATTAGGTTCTGACTATTATGGTATAGTTATCGAAAATATGCCATTAACTGAAGCGTTGCCTGATGAAACTCAAGCAATGAAAAGTAGATTATTAACATTAGATAATAATACTACAACAAGAATACCTACTGTACAAGTAGACAAACAATCAATAACTTTAAATACTGGACAAGCAGCTGTTATACAAGCTTCTACGTTTGGAATGAATATGGCAAATTCCACATTTGGATATTCAGCAATTTTATCTGATTCATCTGTTGCTTTAATTACACCAGCAGCAGGACAAGAAATTACAAGTAATATTTTACCAACTGTACCTAGTATATCTGCAAATGCTGAAGCAACTAGTATAGCTTCATTAAGTAAAGGTGCATTTAGAATAGTTGGAAAACAGTTATCGAAAGATAAAACAGCTACTATTACATTAATTGGAAATGAAACAGGTGGTAGCACAACTGTAAGTATAACTGTTAAAGCAGCTAATTTAGCAACAGTGCAAAGAGGTTAATAGGAGTTAACTAATGAATAAAATAATAGATTTAAAACAATTACCAAACCAAAGTCAAAGAGAACGTAGATCTCGTACAAGAGAGTCAGCTAGAGAAGTTGAAAGATCTCCAGAAAGAGAAGAAGGCAGAGTATCAGAAGAACCTATGTCTAGACCACAAGAATTACGAACTCCTGACACTATTAGAGTAAGAGAACCTCAACCAGAAGGTCGACCGGTAATACAAGATCCGCTTACTGGTGGAGAAATTGCAGAAGAAACGATTACATCTATACAAAATCAAGCTGTTGATGATTATATACAACAAGTAACAAATCAAAATGCTATAATGAATGGTGGTAAAACTTTTCAATTATTTGATTTAAATGGTGATATTATAGATGCATCTAAAGAAACTGTAACGGCTGGGTTATGGAGTGATAATTTAACTGAATTGCAAAATTATTTTACTCAATCAATGACTGCAGCTCAATCTCAATATTATGTTAATGTTAATCAAAAATTACCTTCACTAACTGGATCTGCTACTCAATATGCTTTAGCATATGGTAATGCATTAGGAAGTGGTTCTTCAACTAACGGAAGTATTGATGATGCTCCATCTAGAGCAATTTATAGCCAATACAGACAATTATTATTAAATAAAGACGTTACTAGATTTTCAACTCCAGCTTCTGGTAGTACTGATTCTATATATGTTATAAACTTTCAAAGAAATAGAGCAAAAGAAAAACTAGATCCAGGAAATTTTGAAATACCATTAAGTACTTTATCTAGCTCGCAAGCTTTAGACGCAACTGGAAGTGTTGAAATTAGCGGAGCGGCTGATACATTTACTTTAATTGATGATTCAACTATAGCATCAGCATCTAATGAAGATGCAGGAAATGTATATTTTGTTGTTTCTGGTAGTATTGCAAATGGAGTTTATAATCCAGCTGCACCTCATTATTATGGACGTGTTTTTTGTGATCATAGTACTATTGTATTAGATGGAGATGTATTAGATACTAAATTAGGATTTATAACAAATACTGGTTCTAATTCAAATGGAAGTAATCATTATAGATTACATCATTCAATATCTGGATCATATGTAACAGCTTCAAAAGGATTTAAAGCAAGAAATAAAGAAACTGTTTCTAGCACATTCTATTTTGTTAGAGTAAAAAATGGAGACTTTAATTATTCAAATAATCCTTCATATGTAACTGGTGACCAAGGTGATATATTACAAGATGGTTATATAGGCGATCCAAAATCATATATAACAACTGTAGGATTATATAATGACTCTAGAGAATTATTAGCAATTGCTAAATTAAGTAAGCCTTTACTTAAATCTAAAAAGAGAGAATTAAATGTTCGTGTAAAACTTGAATATTAATCATTGATTTTATCCCCGTTATATTTATAATAAAAGTATAGCGGGGTTTTACTATTATGCCAAACATTATTAAAGATAAAAACGGAACACATCCTCAAGTATTTAAACGTGTTGACAGATCTGATACTAAAATAACTCCTATACAAATTAATAAATCATTTACAATGAGATCAGGTAGTACATCTGATAATCATTTAGCATTATATGCAAATTATGTTGGATCTATTCCTGAAATTAATCCTTTTACTAATGAAGCATATTTTTTTAATTCTAATTTAGATTCAGCTTTTAGAAAAAATCCTGACAATGATTCATATGCGTTTAATATATATTATTCAATTAATCATTTATTTTATAAGTATAAAAATGATGCATATAAAAATCATGGATTAATGACTCCGTTAGATAAATCTACAAAAATATTATACCAATCAGCATCAGTATTTAGTGTTCCTCAAACACAAATGGGATTGACAATTAAACCTGGTTCTTTTATTTATAGTGGATCGTTTAATTTACATTCTGATAAATATGAGAATATTATTGATTCTGGAATTGTTACAAGTTCATTTCCTGGCGATGAAATATTTTATGAAGGATTCAATGAATATTTTGATACAAATAGAATTACTAAATATGTAACATCTTCAAATGTTATATTTACAAATGGAGTAACTACGTCAAATGGTGATAAAAAATCAATTGGATATTCTGCATATTTTTCTGGATCTGGATATATGGAAACTACTCAATATGATGCATATTTTGATAGAGACCATGATTATGCACTTTCTTTTTATTTATATAGTGGATCAAATACATCAACAGCAAATGAATTAATAATTGGAAAAGTAAAAAATAATGTTAGTGAACAATATCCATTTAAAATTGAATTGAGTGGAAGTAATCAATTAGTTTTTTCAATTTCTGGTAAAGAGTCTTTAAAAAATGAAATTACATCATCAGCATTTGTATCTAGTAGTTGGACTCATGTTGTTTGTCAAAAAACTGGTAGTACTATGGAGATGTATATTAACTCTTCATTACATAATTCAATAACTTCGAATACATTACTTAGTTTAGAAAAACTTAATAATTTTAAAACATCATCAGCTGCTATAAATAATACAGACCCAATAAAATTTGGATCATATCAAGAAAATAATCCTTTTTTACAACAACTAAATTTCTTTCATGGTTATTTAGATGAAGTTAGAATATATAATAAAGCTTTAACTCAGGATCATATTAATTCATTAGCAGATCGTACAGAAGGAGGTACATTATTACAAACTAATCGTGTTGGTAATGCATTTCATAATAATGGATTATTTGTAGTAACTAGTCCAGATTACCGTTATGAAGATACATTGTCATATGCATATTCTGCTAGTTATAAAAGTACTATTAATGTATTTGAATTTGCAACGTTATGTAAGGTAGAACAAGGAGATTTTAATTTAACAACAAATTATTCAGCATTAAAAGATGATAATCAAACATATTTAAGTCATATGACTTCTAGTACATTTGAACCATATTTAACAACTATAGGATTATATAATCAACATGCTGAATTATTAGCAATTGGTAAATTAGCTAATCCAGTTAAAAATAGAAATAATATTGATATGAATTTTTTAGTACGTGTAGATTTAGATCAAGATCAATTTGCAAGTACAGTAGATGATAATGAATTTGATTAAATATGATAAAATTAAAAACTATATTAACAGAAATTTCTGAACAAGAATCAGAAAGATTATTATCTAAAATACGAAATAAAGAATTTCAATTTTTTAATTCTGGAGATAATGGAAAAGTTTATAGTATAAATGGTGAAGATTTATTAATGAAAATAACATCAGAACCAGATGAAATTGCAGTAGCAGATGTTATAGTAGGACGGTATAATGAATATAATGCATTTATACCTGTTGTTTATTCTGATAATAAAACCATGTATATAATGAAACGAGCAAGTAAGTTATCATCTGATATGTTACATAAAATAACACAATTTTATGAAAAATATAAAGAATATGCAAGAAGTCAAGGAGTTGAAACTAGTATATTTGATTATTTTAATAATGATGGTGGCAGATATGTTGACCAAAAATTAGGTAATTTTATAAGAGCATTAGAACAACAAGTACAAACTACCGGAATAGGTGATTTAGATTTATCATTAGATTTTAAACCAGACAACATAATGAGCTGGAATGGTAATATTGTAATGATCGATTGGTAAAAAAAAGGAAACAGTTATGAAAAATCATTGGCATTCGAATAATAAACAACGCCAAGCAGCGTATAAATATGGATATAGATCTGGCTTAGAATTAAAAGTTGCAGATCAAATTAAAGAAGCAAAATATCCAGTTAATTATGAAACAGAAACATTAAAATATATAGTTCCACAAAAGAATTCAAAATATACACCTGATTTTATTTTTACAAAAAAAGATGGTAATACAATGTATATTGAAACTAAGGGAAGATGGACAAGTACGGATAGACAAAAAATGAAAAATATATTAGCTTCGAATCCTGATATAGATTTAAGAATAATATTTCAAAATCCAAATCAAAAGATATCAAAAGGATCAAAAACAACATATGAAGCATATGCTTTAAAATTAGGCATTAAACATGTTGCAAAAAAAGATATGCCAACGGAATGGTTAGATGAGTGTTGTAAAGTAGATGAAAAGCCAAATATAGTTAAGTTTTTTGGTTAATGGTTTGATCTTTGAAAAATTTTTATTATTTTTTTTATGTATTTAATATAAAGATGAAATCTTTTAATATAATGTAATTATTTAAATGATGAATCGTTAGACCGATAAATGTAATTAATTGTGTCTAACATATAATATAAAGTTCCAGTTCCTTTGAATTCTGTTAAAAATTCCTTATAATATTATTATATGAAGAATCTAAAATTACTTCAATTGTTAGAATCTGTATTAGGTAAAAGTAAATCTACTTCAGGTAATAACGTTGCATTTTTTTCTCCGTTTACATCACATTATAAACCTAAATTAGAAATTGATATAAATACTGATCATGAAGGTCGTAATCCATGGCATTGTTGGATATCTGATAAAAAAGGCAGATCTATATACTCATTATTTAAACAATTAAAATTATCCCAGGATAAATTTGATAAGTTAGGTAAAATAATTGAGCGATCCAAATATAGAAATAATTCTAATGATATAAAACAAATAGACGAAGTAATACAATTGCCAGAAGATTATAAACCATTATGGACTAATAGAAATACACCAGATTATAGAAATGCAATATATTATTTAAAAAAACGTGGTATATCAATATTTGATATAATTAGATATAGAATAGGATATGCAGAATCAGGTCCATATTCTGGTAAAATTATTATTCCTAGTTATGATTCAGAAGGACAATTAAATTATTTTGTTTCTAGAGCTTTTTATGAACATGATTCATATAAACATAAGAATCCAAAAGTATCAAAAGATATTATAGGATTTGATATGTTAATTAATTGGAATGAACCTATTACATTATGTGAAGGAGCATTTGATGCAATTACTATTAAAAGAAATGCAATTCCATTATTTGGTAAACAAATTAATCCTAAACTTCGAATAAAAATTATCGAAGAAGGAGTAAAAGAAATTTATATATGTTTAGATCAAGATGCAATAAAAAATGCAAAACATATAGCAAAAACATTTATGACTGAAGGTATAACAGTACACTTAGTTAAATTAGATAAAGATGATCCTAATGAATTAGGATATAAAAAAATTACTGAAAAAATTCATGACACGTATCAATTTTCATTTGAAGAATTGATGCAAATGGAAATAGACTCATTATGGAAATAAAAACATTAAAAACAACAATTACATCAATTGATAAAATATTTCATATATCAGATATACATATTCGTACATTAAAACGTCACAAAGAATATAAAGAAGTATTTGAAAATTTATTCTTACATATTACACAACATGCAACTAATCAAAGTATTTGTGTATTAACAGGAGATATAGTACATTCAAAATTAGATATGTCTCCAGAATTAATTAACATGCTAACAAAATTCTTTAATGGATTTCATATACCTACAATTGTTATATTAGGTAATCATGATATGAATTTAAATAATTTATATAGATTAGATGCAATATCTCCAATATTAGATGTTATTAATAATGATAATATTCATTTTATTAAAGAAAATGGATTATTTAGTTTTGCAAATGTTGTATTCAATCATATGGCAGTAGATGTTGCTCCAAAAGACTATATTAAAGCAAAAGACTTTAATGCTCATTATAAAATAGCTTTACATCACGGAGCTGTACATAATGCTAAAACTGATATAGGATTTCAAATTTCAAATGATCATGTTACTACTGAATTGTTTGACGGACATGATTTAACATTATTAGGCGATATACACAAACCTGCACAGTTCTTAAACAGTGAAAAAACTATTGGATATCCTGGATCATTAATACAACAAAACCATGGAGAAGCACTCGATCATGGTATATTAGTATGGGATCTTCCAGATCGTACATCAGAATTCATAGAAATACAAAATGATTATGGATATGTTACTTTTGAAGTAGAAAACGCAAAAATTAAGAAATCTCCACATAGGGTTCCTGCTAAACCTAGAGTCAGAATTAAATTTACTGATACAGATGCATCTGACATTAAAAAATTAATAGCAACTATACGTAAAAAATATAAAGTTCAAGACGTATCAATACAGCGTACTGCAAATCATATTGAAAGTAATAAAAATGGATCTATTGCAATAGGCAATGTTCGAGATGTAGAACATCAAAATAACTTAATAACAAATTTTATAAATGAAAATCATCCAGATGCAAATAAAAAAGAATTAGATGCAATTAGACATATTAACAGAACTATAAATTCTAAACTACCTGTTTTAGAATCAGTTAGAAACGTAACATGGTATCCGGTATCGTTTGAATTTGATAATATGTTTTCATATGGAGAAAAAAATAAAGTAGACTTTTCTAAATTATCTGATGTTATAGGATTATTTGCTGCAAATGCATCTGGTAAATCATCTTTATTAGATGCTATAATATATACAATATTTGATAAATGTAGTAAAACAAGTAAATCAAAAGAAGTTT
>Ga0209603_1001630_pt1 | contig 22890 bp, 23 predicted proteins | sample COGITO_mtgs_1206_FD_184812 | JGI IMG/M metagenome (GOLD analysis project Ga0209603, IMG submission 184812) | Pelagic marine microbial communities from North Sea - COGITO_mtgs_120607 (SPAdes) (version 2) | ecosystem: Environmental > Aquatic > Marine > Epipelagic ... | reverse complement strand
CTGATACGACCCAACCGTATTAGTGTCAGCGGCGATCCAGTTATATTGCACAATGCCAGTGGCCTCCGTGACAATTTGCGCAGACGCATCGACCACCACGGTCGTTGAGCCTATTTTGCGTAGATGGAATTGACACGTCGCATTGGTTAAGTCTACCGCGTCACCGCTGCCGTTTTCTAATGCCGCCCGTAGCGACGGCACAGTATCGTTTTGCTTTATGTGAAAAGTAGACATCTAAGCCGCCTCATTGTTTGCATTTACAAGTATAGCATTGTTTGGCCCATCTTGCGATAGGCTCACGGCATTTGCAACATCAGCAAACTCAAAGCGTCTAGCCCTTCCTGAAATCATACTGTTGTCTTGGCCAGTTAACGTAAATACTCCAACACCATCAATCTTAAAGAAGTATCCAATGCCAATGTTTTGGCCAGCCAGCGCAAACGTGCCAGTTTCAGCGGGCAAAGTTAATAAAGGAATGAATTGGGCTTCTTCAGTCGTAACTGTAAAGATACCCGCCTCTACTTTAATTACTTCCGCTTCTACGAAGTCAATATCTTGACCCTGTAGCGCAAAGCTACCAGCGGAAGGTGAAATGTGGAAACGAGCCTTGAGAGCAACGGTTTCCGTATTTAAGTTAAATATCCCAACTTCCGCAACGAAGTTGTCACTAACATCAAAGTTGATGTCTTGGCCTGTTAACGAAAATACACCAGCGTCTGCATTGAGTATTTCACTTATATTTAAAACAGCGTCTTGATTGGTTACATTGAAATAACCAGTTCCGGCGATGATGCTGGTGGCTGTGTCAGTATCAGTAAAGGTAAGAGTAAATTGACCCGTACCAACCTCAAAAATCTCATGGGTATTTAAACGGCTGTCTTGGCCTGTTAGAGCAAATATACCAGGCTCTACAGCTATAACAACGACTGGAAGTAATGTTGCGTCTTGCCCTGTTAAATTAAACGAGCCAGCGCCAGAAGCTATGCTTGTGTTTGTATTCGCAGCCTGACCCGCCAGTGCAAGCGCACCAGTTCCAGCCAGCATTGTGACGCCAAATAAGCTAACCTGACCCGTAATGGAAAAGTTCGCATGGTCAGCTACCAGTGGATAATTTAAGCCGCTGTCTTGGCCATTAAGAGCAAACTGACCTGTACTTGCAACTTTGCGAGTATTATCAGTAATATTTTGAGGCGATATAATAAATGTGCCTTGCCGCGCATCTATTGCGTAACCTTTATTGAAAGTGACATCTTGACCAGAGACTGCAAAAGACCCTGCAACCACTGGTTTAGTAACAACAAATTCAGCGTCTTGAGCAGTAAAGGTAAATACGCCCGTACCGATGATCTCACTGGTTGCAAAAACTACATCTTGACCAGAAAGCACAAAAGAACCAGCGTCTACCACCAGATCGTGAGCCGTAAAGCCTACATCCTCTCCAAGCGCCGTAGAAGCCAGTGGTGCGAAGCCAAGCATATGTTAAGCTCCCTTTAAGGTTTAGTAGGCCAGTCAGCCCTATCCAAGTGAGGCCAGTTATCGCTTGTGGTAATGTCACGCAGCGATTGACGGTATGCAGTCATCTCAGAAGACATCGTTACATCTGACAGGGCTTGCCAATCTGTTTCTTCTAGAAGTTCATCCCTTAGTTGCCTCATGCCTCGTGCGACTTGTTCATCATATAAAGCAATTTGCTCTTCAGTCTGCTCCGATATATCCCAACCCAACTCCCATCTATCATTATTAAAAGTGGGTGTTGTTTGCTGTGTTGCTATGTGCGTTCTTGCATTGTGAGAAGCAGCGTCTAAATGGGTTATAGGATAGACATTCCATTCAGCTAGCGAAGATTCGGTGATATTAGGTGGAAATCCCGTGTTTGGATTATCCGCTTTTAATTGTCGAATACTGTAAGGATAAGTGTCTACTTCAGAGTTTACAACTTTTACATAGTCCATTTTATTATCCTGCCGTTACTGTTTGTATAGAACGAGAAAATCCCGTGTTTGAAAATGATAGATTGGGGTTTTGCTCTGTAAGGCTTGGAGTTGTTGTACTCCAACTTACAGATGTACTCGAAACGTCAGCACCCAAGGTGGTATTAGTCAAAGAAACAGACTCATATGTAACAATCGCCCAGAATGGAGAGGGAAAGGTATAAGTTCCTGTTCCTGTACCGTCATTAGGTAGTTTGCAAATCAATTGACCTCTGTGTTGAGAGTAAGTTGAACTGTACGAAATTGACGAACCTGACATTAGCATATTATCATACTTATCAAAAGCAAGCCTGTGTAATGACTTTCGTAACTGATCTGCATTACCGTCTCTAAAACGTCTAGCCCAAGTAGTGTTTCCATTGCTACTATCTAATTTAATTATAAGTGATTTGTAATTTGTCTCAAGACAGAGAACATACAATGCGCCTGTGCTGTCCATTTGTAGCGAGTGTCCAGATGTCACGAAGGAGGTAGACTGGTACATCTTTTTCTGCCATGTAACGCTACCATTAGATGTGTTTAGCTTCATCACCCGGCATACATTTCCGCTCGATGATGTTCGACCTGATGCATATAAATCAGAACCACTAATCAGTATATCTTCGCATAGATCATAGCCCGTCCCGCCATGCATGTGAGTCCATTGGACAACACCAGACGAATTTGTTTTTACTATGTACCCGTTATAATTCGTACCGGCTGAGGTATCCTTAATACGTCCACAAATGTACATATTACCAGAGCTATCTACTTGAATAGCCTGAGCCGTTACATCATAATTCCCGGTTATTTTATATTTAAACTGTTGTGTGCCAGACGTATTGTACTTTGTAACAAAGATAGCGTTACTAGTAGCATGAGTTTGAACTGTGTATTGATTTCCGCCAGCAATTATATTTGATTTGCCATTAGTAGCACCAACGGTCAATGAATTACCATTTCCAGCGTTTGCGCCAAAGATTTTTTGCCACTGGCTTGCTCCTGACGCATTTATTTTTATAACGCCATTCTCATTATTGGTACCAGCACCGGGAAGCCCACCTCGTAAGTATCCATGAAAGTATATATCAGTTCCGTCTGATACTATGCTATTGAAACCTTCAGCCAATGAACCGCCAAAAGATTTACTCCATCGTTGTGCGCCGTCTAGGTCATAGGATTCAACAAACGCTTGGCTGCCACTGCCATCGTACCATGTGCCGGAAGTATAGACATTCTGGTCATTATCAGAGGTTATACCATTTCCACCGCTAGTAAACTCAGTATTATCGTTGATAACGAGCCAGTACGTTTGGTCGGGGATTCCTACTGCTGCACCCAGCATAAGTTTCTTAAAGTTAGACATTCTTTAATCCTTACGCATACGCTGCCGCAGACAATACGCCGATCCAGTTAGTCCCGCCATCTCTACTGTAGAACACATATAAGTTGCTTGCGCCGCTGGCAGGCGCGTCTGGGGCTGTACCGCCAGCCCAATCTACTGAGCTAGGCCATGTGACTGTTGAGCCATTACCTGTTAGCTGTAGGATGAAGCCTACGGCACGACCAGAAGTAACCCCGCCAAAAGAAAACGTAGTGTTTCCTGTCATGGTAAGGCTAAATCCACCAGCATTATCTGCATCAGGTGCTGGAGAAGTGCCAGATAAAGCATCATAATCTTCTTGAACGCTTTCAGCAAATACAACACCAGAAAAGGACGGAGAGTTAGCGACATTAAGAGTAACGGAACCAGATGATCCACCACCAGTTAAGTTGCTACCCGCCGTGACGCCAGTGATGTCGCCAGTATTTGTGGTATATCCAGCACCGTTTGTCAGCTGGTTGTTATTTGTAATGTAGTTAGCGTTAGTTGCACCAGTGTAGCCCAAGTTAGCTAAGGTAAGGGTATGTGAACCAAGGCCTGTAACGTGTCCATATGTGTCAAGCGTCACATCTTGGATAACCGTAGCACCGCTATTGTTTGCGCTGCCTTGGCTAGACGTATCAGCGTGGCTCACTGTAACTGTGCCAGAAGTCCCACCGCCACTAATGCCCGAACCAGCCGTAACACCTGTAATGTCACCCACATTGGTAGTATATCCAGCGCCGTTTGTTAGCTGGTTGTTGTTTGTGACGTTTGTTGCACCAGAGGCAATACCGTTTAGCTTTGTGTGGTCAGCATCTGTAAATACGTTGCTATCTGTAGCAGCTTCGACCGCTGCTCGTATCTCAGCATTTGTCTGATCTGCTGTAGCACCACTCTCAATTCCATCTAACTTAGCACCGTCTGTAGCAACATCACGCCCGTCAAAGGTAGAGCTTGTTGTTATCGCCCCCGTCATGGCCCCGCCAGATTTAGGCAATGCTGCGTCAGCAGTGGAACCTTGAGCAGCTGTAGCGTAATCGGTAGAGTCAAAGGCCTTAACCTGTGCAAGGTTGGTGACTTCGCTATCCATAAGAGCGCCAGCCGCTGTCACGTTAGTGGCGTCTGTTACGTCAGCACCGTCCTCTACATTTAAGGCAGAGAGAAGGCCGCTTTTGGTTATTGACCCATTGAGGCCCACAACCGCTGTAACCGCGTCTGTTTGATCGTGTTTTGACCAGTTGCTTGCGTATGTTGAGGTTGAAGCGTTATCAGCTATCGCAACAATATTATCGCCAACCGAAAATGATACTCCTCCTACAGTTCCAGCAACCGAAACATAATAAAACCAACCAATTTGCGCCGAGCCAGAGCCAGGGAAGGTACTTGCAGAAGCATCCCAATCGCCCTTATAGACCATGCCATTCGCAAGGGCAGCAATGTCTATTTCCATTTGGTCTAGGTCAACTGCCTGAGTTACCGTGATGTTGTCTAGCTTGGCACCATCTGTAGCAACTGCCCGTCCATCAAATGTTGAGTTAGTTGTAATAGCCCCTGTCATGGCTCCACCAGCTTTGGGTAGAGCAGCATTGGCTGTTGTTGTGGTTGACGTTAAAACTGCGTCACGGGTTGCAATATCAACTCCGTCAAAGGTTGAATTGGTCGTAATTGGGCCAGTCATAGCTCCACCAGCCCTTGGCAAGGCTGCGTCAGCGGTTGTTCCCTGCGCGTCTGTAGCGTAATCTGAGCTATCGAAAGCCTTTACTTGAGCGAGGTTAGTGATTTCACTATCCATTAATGCCCCAGAGGCTGTTACGTTGACTGTATCCGTAACATCAGCAGATGCTTCTATCCCTGCCAGTTTGGTGAACTGAGCGTCAGTAAAGGCGCTGGTTTCCGCCTCATATGCAGTTTTAATCTGTGCGCCCGTCTGGTCAGCGGTAGCGCCAGCTTCTACGCCATCTAATTTAGTACCATCAGCCGCTACATCTCGCCCATCTACCGTACCACTTACCGTAACGCTTCCAAAAGATGGGCTGTCGTCTGGCTGGACAGCAGTGTCAGCCAATGTGCCTTGTGCCGCAGTCGCGTAGTCAGTCGCCGCTGTAGTGGCCGCTGTGCCGAGGTCTGAGGTCTTGGCTAATGGATGGCCGCCAGCGGTAGAGCCATCGTGAACGACTACAGTATCTTTGTCTGTATCAACAGTAACTTCCGCCAAAGCTCCAGTAAAAGCATTGGTTTGTGTCGTCGTCCCGCGACGTAATTGAATTTGCCGTGCCATTAGACCAGCCCTCCGTAATCATCCGTTAAAGTAACTGCACCAGTGACAAGGCCGTAATCCAAAGTATCATTAAGGTCTTCTGCGATGACACTAAGAAAAACTATTGCAGAACCCGACAAGTCAATAAGTGACCCTGAGTTACTGCTTTGGAGAACTACTCTAGTCATAGTCCCAGCACCGCTGTTGAAGACACCAGAACCAATTTCCCAGTAGTCGTCATCTTCTATTACATAGCGAACAGTGTCGCCAGTTGAGACATCCGCATCTGAAAATGTTTGGAAGCCGTCTACAGCAGAACCGAGAGTTATCGTCCCAGTGCCTGTTGTAGACGTTTCAACCTTAACTCTATTTGCAAGCGTCACCATGTTCAGTCACCTTATGCGAGTTGAAGAACTCCGTTTGCAGCAGAGAAATCTACAGTCAAACTGTCACCATCGTTAAGCGTCAAAGATGAACCGTAATCATAGTAACCGATCAAAGGGTCAGCAGGAGAGGTCACTGTGTCATTGTAGATATACACATAGCGGAACGGGCCTGTTGAGCCGCCGGAAGATGTCAACGTGATGTCAGCCAGTACCAGCTTGTATGTTCCGCCAGTTTGCGCAGACGAGGATGTAGTCACGTTTCGTGCAGACAAGTTTGTGTAAGCAATCTGAGTGACATTGGCGAGTACACCATTTCCATCCGCAGCTGGGTTGGGTGTTTCCGAACCCGGTGCAGTGTTGGACAGAGCTACAACGATCTGGTCGCTTTCTAAATCCATGTTGTGAACAGCGTTTGCAACGAAATCGTTCACCTTGTTAAAAGTTGCCATGATAGGCCTCCGAGGTTTATGTTAGCATATGCACTCGCAATTTAGCACAAAGGATATCAGTAGTAAATCACGAAGGTTGTGTGGGCCAAGCTGGAATTTCTGGGTCAGTTGTATTCGCTGGTAAGTCGCGCAGGGCTTGACGGTAGGTGGCCCACTCCTGCTTTTTGGCATCTGTTAGTGGGCTGTCCCAAAACATATGTCGGTCTGACTTATTTAATATAAAGTTTCTTTCGTGCCTTAGCCTTTGCCAAGGGTCTGATACGTCAAAGTCTATGCTATTCATTGTTAACCTCTTTTAATCCTGAGTAAAGATTGAAGAAATAACGCCATTGTTTATCTGCAACTTACCCTTTCTTCCGTTATACTGCCTCCAACCTACAGTTACAGTTTGAGATGTATTGGCAGAGGCGTTGAAAGCATAGTTGCCTTGCAGAGTAACGCTTACTGTACCGTCAGTATTGCCCACACCGCCCGTGGACAACACAAGTGAGCTATTTACAAAGACTTCTATCGTAAAACTATAACTGCCCTCACCGCCGGGGCGTGTCTCCAAAACACCCTGTATAAACAGAGTGAGTAGGGCTACAGAAGCAGAGCTTGGAGTGTAAGTAAAACTTGTGATTGTACCTGAAGCAGCAGGGCTATCGGTGTCGCCACTTCTGTTCCCATATTGGCCGGACATTGTAGAAAACTTATTGGTCGATAAAGTAGGGATTCGCGCTGCATTAAGGACACCAGCAGTAATCTTATCCGCGTTTAAACTTCCAATCTTTGCGCTGGTTACTGCCAAGTCTTGTATTTTTGCAGATGTGATTGCAGCGTTTGCGATTTTAGCGTTAGTCACGACAGCATCGGTAATCTGCGCTGAGTTTGTAATGATACCTGATGCAGCAATCAGACCACCTGTGATCGTGTTAGCAGTGATCTTATCACCCGTGATTTCACCTGCTGCAATCTTGGCCCCTGTAATTGCATTAGCAGCAATCTTATCACCAATGATAGCACCAGCAGTAATCTTCGCAGAAGTTATAGCGTTGGATGCAATCTCATCCGCTGTGATAGCTCCAGTGGCAATATTACCCGCTGCAATCGTATCTGCTGCAATTTGACTTGAGGTGATACTCCCTGCGGCAATTTCAGAAGCTGTCACAGCACCAGCGGCAATCTTAGGCGTAGTGATTGCACCGCTAGATATTTTAGTCTCTGTTATAGCCCCCGATGCAATGACATCACCAGTGACTGCATTTGTCGCAATCTTAGCATTTGTTACTGCATCATTAGCGAGCTTGAGTGTGTCAATCAGACCATCTGGTATTTGAGCGCCAGCAATAGACCCGGTTAAGTCACTAAAGTCCTCAGCACCTCCGACAACTTGCTCCCAAGCGGAACCTGTCCACTGATATAACTTCCCGTCAGTACGGTTAAACACCTTCTGACCCTCAAAGTCACCAGATGCAGGTAGAGATGTAACATCCTCAATGGCATATAAACCTTGATCGGTGAACAAACTATAGACACCATTAGCGAAGTCATCGTCATCGATAAAGTTGGTCGTCGCTGATACACCAGTAGTAAATGCAGAAGCATTGCCACTGTAATCTACCGATTTAAGGAAGTAATATCTTGTCAGATTAAGTCCAAGATTTGTGCGTGTGAAGCTGTCACCGCCAGAGATACCAACCTTAGACGCGCCCGTGCTAGTGTTCGTTGTGTTCTCGTATATCTCAACAAAGTTAAGATCGCTGTCGGCTGGGTTAGTCCACTCGACTGTAATGTATTTAAACCCGCCAGTGGCGCTGATCGCAGTTGGCAGTGCTGGCGCGGTCGTATCACCACCGCCCGTAAAGGTAGCCGTGACGAAATCACCGCGACGACCGTTTGCAGCTACCGCCCTGACCCGAATAATATATTGGACACCGTCAACCAAAGGACTCAGCTCAATACTCGTTTCAGTTGTGGTTGTAGCAGCATAGTTGCTATCAGCGACCGCCTTCCACTCAACATCATAATGCGTAATGAATTTATTTGTTGGCGCGGCCCAAGACACAATGACGCTGTTGATAAACGTGCCGTCTGTAGTTGTTCGCCCACCGCCTGACGTTGTTAGACTTGCTATATCTAAAGATGCAGTTGGGTCTGTGAGCGTGCTGTCATTGCCAGTAATGTCGCTCTCTTCAGCGGACCAACTAAACGCAGCGGATGAAGTCTCGCGCAATGTAAGGCCAACTCTAAGGTCGCCAGCATCACCATCATTTCGGAACTTCCAGCCAACAACCTCAAACTCTTTAGCTGAAAAGCCATATCGGTCCATATTCAGCGCAATTATATCACCGCACTCAACCTCAAAAGCCTCTAGCCCAAAATCACCAGAAAGGGTCATTTGCTCACGGCCACGGAACAGAGTCATCTTGGCCAGTCTTTGCGCCATTGAGGCCGATGTGGTTAGTGGCAAAGCTAAATCAAGCGCACTTTCAACACCGTTATCGTCCGTAATAAAAGAAGATGATCTTATCTCTGGATAGTCCGAACGAATAAAGCCCTGATTCGCATCATTAAATGTACCTCTGACAATGTTGAAGTTGTCACGTCGGCTGTGCTTTGTGTCTAGGGTGATCGGTCCACGCAAGTCATCAAGGGTGAATGTCTTAATAGATGATGTATATTCACCAACCTTTAGGTGCCACTCACCTTGCCCCCAGAACAATGTTCCAGCGCAGGCTGTCATCATATCGCCTAGAACGTCGGAAGGGGTCTGATCTAGGCTTATGACACCGTTGATCTCATATCGGTTCTCTGTACCGCTGCCAGAGAGGGTAACGTCCTCATCGCATGTGTTTGCGGCGGTCTGAAAGTATGCGTCGTTTGTGTCACCCGAATTGTCTAAGCCATACGCAGAAACAAGGTAATCGCGAATACACAAAGCTGCATTGGCAGAATAAACCGTTGTGGACGTGCGCGGATCATATAACTTCTTGCCCTGCACTTTTGCAGTAAACAGTGGAACCCCTTCAGCGAAAACGTCCTGATCGTATTCCATACGAACATAGATGTACGCAATGCCTTCGCCCTTAAAATCAGACGTAACAGATGTTTCACTTTCTAGATCACTATCTGCGCTCTGGTTGTCAGCACCCGTATGCTTTTTGATGCGTATTTTGGAAGTGGATGTTCCACTATCGTAGCCCCACTTATTGTCAGTAACGTAGGCTTCTGTTTCTTCATCGTATCGCTGATCTGTGACGTAACCGCTGCCATTAACTTCATATTTGTTTTCATTAATATAAATGTCGCCAATGCTGTTGACCTCATGGCCAGCAAGCACAATGATCTGATGCAAATATTGATTAGTGTCGCCTGTGCTTTCGATAAACGTAACAACGCCACCTTTGCGCATCTCACCGTACACAATTTGCTGCGGTGCAGTGGCATTACGGGTGTTAGTTAATAAGCCGCGTGATCCAGCGCCGCTAAAGCTGGGGCTAGGGGACAACGCACGCAAGGCCCAAGATGTAACAGCGGTAACGGCTATATAAGAGACCGCATACGCTGCGTAATATGCAAGAGTACCAGCGGTCAAACTACTGAAGACCGTAGACATTATAACTTCAGCGCGCGGGACACGATCCCAGCTATTCCAATTCTTAACGGTTAGATCACCTAGCTTGTATGTCATGCTTTAATCCACGCGCCCGTAATGAAGTCTATTTGCTGCGAAACTAAACCTTTTTCGCCCAAAAAGATAGCCTTTGTGCCTACAGAAATTCCAAGTGCTTCACCAATTACCCACCGCCTAGCACGATCACAAGTAACCAGCGCACCCTTGGGTGGGATGTGGTCAACCCGCGTCAACTTACAATCAATTGCATCCTGAAGAGTGTTAGATTTAAACACTTTGCGCAGGTCATCACGCTTCAAATACATGCCGCCCTTAGTATATTTGCCAACCCAATCATCCGCCCAGCCTTCGCCATACATGGCCTTATAGGCGTTATTTGTAAACATAAAGCAATCATTGGTGTGCCACTGAAAAGATACATTACGCATCTTTTTTATGTAATCGTTTAGCGCGTCTAAATCAGGCTTCACCATTTTCTGTCGCCCTGCCCCATACGATTTGCTTGTCTTGGAGCTTTGTAACCCAGTCAAAGAATGTGTCATCGCCCGTCAAGCTCTTGGCCACTCTAACGCCTGCGTGGCTCTCTCGGGTGTATCTGCGCACGTTTGGACGCTCTAGGACAATTAAACGGCTCTCTACGGTCAAACTGATTGTTGCAGTTTCGGCACTATCTTGGATAGTCATCTTATCCATAAAGCCGCTGAACACCTCAACGGTATCTGTACCAACGCCCCAATAGATAGTGACTAATCGACCCTGATATTCCTCAGTCAAAGCATAGGAAATTATTGTGCTATCTAGTCCGTTCAAAGTTAGCGTAGTTCCACGCGCAGATAGGTCTGATGCTTCCTCTAAGCCATCTATGGCGAGTAAGTTGCCCGTCCCGGTGTAGGTGTTGCCATTAATCGTTTTGTTGCCGTAGCCCGTCCAGAAGCGCAAATTGGCGGTATCAAAGTCCAGATCGACCGCATAGAAAACTTCAATCTCATCGCCGTCAAGTGCTGTAAGTAATGCGCCGGGAACTGTTCTACTCATATCGCTTCAAACGCTCCAAATGTTAGGCCGTAAATGCTAGCTTCATTGACTGACCAATTTTGCTGATTGCTTGCCAGCCTAAACTTGCCAGTTGTGTTTAGTATATTAACACCCGCGCTAGATTTAGCCTCTCGCAAAGCTGGCCATATTTCTATGTCCTGTGCGGCTCCCGTTCCAGTCGCATTAACTAAAACCTTGTGCAGTGAACGATTGGCCGTTGTGCCGATCTGTATGTAATCGCCAGCCAGGAGAGTTTCACCCGATGATATAGTAACGGAAATAGTTCTAGCTCCCGCGCTACCTGTAGCAGAATTAACATCATTATTGGCTGTCACAGTTCCACGCGGAGCCGCTGCCGTAGGATCACCGAGGTAAAAAGTGCCATATTGACCACGCAAGCTAATCAGGAAGGCAATCCATTGCTCCGCATCTGCACGCTTCATCGGCGGCAATGTAATGTCAGCTTGCCACATTTCGCCACTGTAAGCATGGGCCTGACCCGCAAACGTAAATGGTGATTGGCTATATGCCACTGCATTTACAGCCCTAAGCTCAATCGCGGCGATGCCCGTATGTGACGGCAAAGCTAAAGGGTAAGTGATAGCCATTATGCAAAAGCCCTTCCGTATGATCCACCGCGCCGTTTAGCGTCTGCAACCGCCGCTTTCGCGCTCTCGGCAATCTGTGGCATCAGTGACTTGATTTCAGTCCGTACAGTTTGTTGTACGCCAGTTGATACGTTGATGGTTTGGTTTACGATGACCTGGCCGCCGCCCTGACCCTTGGTGTGGTCAACTACAGTTTCCCTTGGGTGCATCATGGCCATAAAGCCACCTTTGCCATCAAGGCCACCAGCTCTTGCGCCGTTGCCTGTGTAGCCGCCACCTGCGAAGGCGCGGGCCTGCGGGCGGACGTTACCTGTCCCCAATGGCATTGATGGCCCAGAGACCTGATTAGCATTGAAGTAACCACCAATGGCGCTGGTGATGAACCCTGTGATCTGCTTTACAACAAACACACGATACAGCTCTTTGATGATCTCACTCGCCATTGACTTGAACGCTTCTTTTGTTGATTTTGTGCCATCAACAGCACTCATCATGGCGTCCTCAAATGACTGACCTACTGAATCCATTATCCCGTTAAGGCGCTTCATGGCTGGTGAAAGCTCACTGTCAATTTTGACTGCCAGCTTTGATATACCCTTGGGAGCAGTATCGTTTAGCTTCGCCGCAGCGGCCTCTGCAGCTGCAAGCTGCTTGCGCAATTCATCCATCTCGGTAAATATGCGAGGATCGCCGCCGCGACCACCTTGATAAACACTCTTGTTAAAGACAAGACCTTTGACCACAAGTTGGCCCATAACCGCGTCTTCATCCTGAAGTGTTTTAAGCCTTCTATCATGATCCGCCTTCATCGAATTAAACAAGGCCCGCATATTGCCCGCTTTGATGTTCATCGCCCGCAAAATGCCGTCTTGATAGAATAACTTGTCACTGGATTCGGTGAGCGTTTGAACCCGATCCTTTTCAGTGGAAACAGCTTCGTCAAGCTCTTGGTTAACAGCCCCAATAAGACCAGCCTGCTCTTTAAACAGCATAATGGTTCTTTGCACTTCCGTTGTGTAGGCACCAGCCTTTTTGAGCTGCACAATGGCTATATCTAAATTCGCGGCTGTTTCTGCTCTCGTCTTCCCATTTACTTTAGATATAATTGCAGAAATATTATGCTGGCGCAGCAACTTATCGTTAAGCTCTCCAATCTTGGCAACATGGTCATCGTAGTTATCACCAACGGCAATACCCTGGTTCTTCATTTGACGCTGGATTCTCAGAGCTTCTTTAAGAGACTTTCGCGTAGCGTCCATCTCGTCCGTTGGACTAAGCGTTTCTATGATCTCGCCCAAAGCCGCTGCACGTTGCAGCTCTGCATATTCACGAGCCGCCGCGATCAAGTTCTTATACTTATCAAATACTTCCTGCACAGGGGCAGACATCTTCTCGCCAAGTGAAGTATAGTCAGTCGCCGCAAGCGAATTAAATGATTTATTCAATCGGTCAATTGCAGTTGCAGTTTCGACCGTCTTTTTCTTTGTCTTCTCAGCAACAACAGCAAACGCTGCAAAAATAGCAACCGCCGCACCGACAACCGCACCAATTGGTCCAAAGATTTGCAAGAGCTGCGGAGCCTGTTGCCCAAACGCTTGCATCTTGGATGTGCCGTTAGCAACCTGAACTGCAAAGTCACCGATTTGATAACCAGCTTGCTGCGCACCCCCCATGGCAAATTTACGCAGATTTACGTTGCCAGCAGTTACACCCTTATTAAAACTGCCCATCTTAGCTTGAGCATTCTGCACAGAATTACCAACGCGCTGGGTGGACCTGGAAACCTGGTCCAAGCCCTTGACCGCGCTATTGGTCTGGGCAGCGATAATAATGTTGATCTTTTCACTCATTTTTATCGCGCTCCTCAATCAGTGCAAAATATGCGACCCATTCATTATACTCCGAAAGACTAATTTCCTCAATCTCTGAGATCGTCTTGCCAAGTCTGAGAGCTAATCCGAGAAGATTGCACCTAAATGGGTCGCCCTTTAGTTTTTTAAGTGATCCTCTGGGCTATCAGTATCAAAGATAGAACCAAACACTTTTGCAATCACATTAACAGGCTCGCCCAGAAGGATAGACTTATCTTCCAATGTGAATGCTTTCTCACCATCTTCATCTTCGCTTTTGACAATAATCATCTCGACCATTGCACTCATGCTGGGTTCAGCCAGAAAGTTAGGGTATTTCCGCTGGACCTTCTCAATATCTCTTGCCGAGACTTGTGTGAAGTAAAGGCGAAGCGGATTATCCGCCTCGCCCCACTCTTCAACGTCAGAGAAACCACGCTGCTGATCCGCTCGCTTCGCCGCGATACGTTTTGCTAAAGTCATATTATGACACCGTCGTTTCAGTTAGTGCGCCAGAACCCTGGATGGTGAGTGAAGCCTCTACCAACCCATCAAACGATGAATTGATTGTACGACCAGTAACAATGGCAGAACCGCCATAGTATGTGTCGCCAGAGGTCGCACCTTCTGGATAGAAGTTAAGAGTAACTTCAGCCCCAACAGTTAAAGCGCCTTGGCCGCTTGTATCTGTTTCATCCCAGAAAACATCAACGGAACCCGTGAAGTTTTTGAGTGAAGGGGAATATGTGCGAGATGTGTCGCCCATAGCTGTCGTTTCTAGTGTGTCCGCAGATTCTTCAATGCTGAAGGTGCGGATTTCTGCGATTACGGTGTCAGAACCAGCCGCGCCGACTTTAACGGTTCCTTCACTTCCTGTATGTGTTGCCATTGTTGGAACTCCTACTTGGCTGTTTCTACGTCACCGATAGCAGTAACATATCTGATTGAGTATGTCAGCTTGGCTATACCAAGTATTTGGTCAGCCTCACCATCAAATTGAATTTCAGTTGATTGTAAAACGCTAAACTTAGCAAGACCATTAATCGTAAAATCTCCGGCTAATGACTCCTCAACTTGAACGGCTATCGCGTCCACATCATCATCGAACTTACTTGTTTCGCGGACGTAGATGTCTACGTCTAGCGTAAGTTCGCGAATAATGTCAGTGACGCCTGCATTCATGCGCTCACTGGTCTCAGAACCAGTATAAACGCTTATGGCAGGCAAATTAGTATCATTCAACGGATGCACTCGCGTAGTAAACACATTACGCTTAACTAAGCTGACATCCGACTTTATTTTCTCGGCAACGCGGTCCCTGATTTGCTTACGAACATGCGCCATCTATTGTTTTTCCAACTGCAATGTTGTTACGCCCGTTCCATCATGCAACCAAGCGACAACTCTATATTCAATGCTACTGACAATAATAACATCATCTTCAGCAATGTATGGAACATCTGTCGTCCTACAAGTAAAGCGCGGTTGCTCTTGATGCACCGATGCAATGCCGCCAGCATCAACTGGGACAGTTTCGTTGTCAAATATACCTATGATCGAGCTATCGCCCAGGCCAAGTTTGCGCCGATAAGAGACGCTAGACGCAAATTCATCTACGTCAAGTATAGCATTCAGATCATCGGCAAATGGAATAGCCATTATTCACTTTCATCTTCTTCTTGGGGTTCAAGTTCGACTTGATCTTCCTCTGAATATTCCTCTGCATAACCACGCGCAATAAGTTTTACGGCGATAGCGTCATGCACTTCATGCACAGTCCCCTGACCCGCCGTAATGTCGCCCCAACGGGCCAGCTTTAGCAAAGTTATCTTCATTTCTTAGCTCGCGTTGATTTGGGAGCTGCCGCACGATCTTTTGGTGCCGCAGTCGGTTTAGGTTCTGGTGCGGGGGCAATACGACCGTATGAAGTTAATGAAGCTGCCTCATCCGCAGATAATTCTATAATTTCACCAGCGTTTCTTGATGCGCCTGATGCAACGCAAGATTTAAGAATAATGTATTTCATTTTTGACCCCCCGTTAGAGGGGGCGGCCTTTAAGCCGCCCCAAGTAAGCATTATGCGCCGTCGTTATTAAGTGCGAAGCTCACTGCGTGACGTACTGCTACGTCACAAGTTTGCAATGCAACAATACGAACGGTGCCGGATGTTGATGCTGTGTATGGATCAACTGTGATGTCCAAGCCGCCATACATACCAATCAACAAGTCAGCAAAGTTACCAAAGTACAGATCACCAGCAGTAACCTGATTTGATACGATTGCATTATAACCGTTGAGCTGGTTGCCATCTGCAACAAACAAGCCGGAGCCAGTGTCTTTTGCAGTTGTTTTCAACGCACCCAGCATAGACGCTGGCAGGATATAGGCCAAGTTGCCCATCAAAGCATTATCTTCTGCAACCGCAGTTTCCATCGCAACAACTTCAGCAAAAGTTGGGTTAGCTGCGGCGAAAGAAGTCGGAGCGTTAATGCCTGATGTGTTCTTGATACCTGTTGGCTGACCAGAGGAACCTGAACCTTGAAGCGCACCGTTGTCGATAGCCAATGCGATGCCTGTTGAAAGGTCATTACGCACAAGGCTCTCGATGTCCAAGCTGGACTGCATCATCATCAAACGAGTGATGTCTGTGAACGCACCAACAGTCTTAGGTGACATTGTTACCTGACCGAATGTTGGCTCGCTTTCAGTAGACGCGCCACCTTCAGTTGCAATCCATGCACCAGATGAAGCAGCAGTCTTTTTCGGGATTTTTACGTCGCCGGAAAGACCTGTCAGCATTGTTGCACCAGCTTGCATCACGGATGATGCGTTGCGAAGTACATCAATGAAATCACCGCCACGGTATGCTTCTGCAACCAATGCGCTGTCATTCGATGTGTTCAGATCACGTTGGTTCCAAGAGCGCAAAACGTCGTGTGGCAAATATAGACCTTGTGGGTCAATGCCTGCACGCTGTGCCGCTTCGCGTGATGCTTCAAACTCAAACTCTGCATCGCGCTGGGCGTTGCGGTCAGTTGGGTTTGCCATCGCACGAACTGCCTTCATCAAAGAGAAGTCACGAACTTCGCTTTTTGTAAGGCCAATCTCTTGCGTATCAAGTGGCTGATTTCCGATTGCTTCCAAAAGTTCACCACGGAACTCTGCAAGTGTGCGGCCTTCTGCAACCGCTTTATCTGCCATGTCACGTTTGCTGTGTTTTGCTGCTAAACGGTACATTTCTGCTGTATCTTTAGCTGCGGCGCGAGCTGCGTCTGCGCGAACCGCCTCTACGTCAACTTTGACTTCTTCTGTCATAGTCTTTACCTCATTACGAGTTTCAGTTTTGGGTTTTGCGGGTGGCGCTTCTGCTGCGGAACGTCCGACACCGACTGTCCTGTCAGCGGGGATGGATACAACCGAAACTTCCATTGGTAGCCAATTATTGACGCGGTAGCTTGCCTCGCCGTCCTCGACCATTGAGTTGACATGATAGCCAACCGAAATGTTGCTTCTGATACCATCAACAACATCATCGAAGACCTCTTTGGCAAGCCCATTCCTTCCGAAACGAACTGTCGCGCGCAATCTACGCGCCGAGCCATCAAGGTCTACGTTTTCCACAACGCCAATCTGCTGACGTGGATCGTGATCCAGCAACAAAGGCATCGTACCTGATCGAGCAAAGCTAAGGTCAATGCTGCGATCATTGTGATCTAATATTTCTGTTCCAAAGCTACGCTCAACAGGTTCTTCGCTGGATACAGCTATCTGAACCGTCCGCATTTCTTCATTTACAACCTTATTGTCGAACATCATGCCGCGCGTCTTCATCTCTTCACGCTCAAAACGCTCTTCAGTCGTCTCTTCGTCATCTTTTGCGTATGTAATGACGATTGTGCTTTCGGTTTCCTCAATGTTTACAATGTGACGCTCTTTGTCTTTGTAACCACGTTCAGCCACTTTAGTTAGCGTGGAGAACCGATGCCCCACCATCCGGCTAGAGGCTTCATAGCCATCCTCGCCTTCGCGGTACACTTCAATCAAAGCCGCTGGATCATCCGCATCACCATTCACAGTGAAATCACTGTCTGGCACGTTTATTGAGCCGTCACGCTCTATGCGATCTATGCGCCCATAAGCTGAACCGCCAGAGCTATCCCACTGGACGTAATCGCCAACACTCAAGCCATCTGGCTCTGCCCTAACTTCAGTTTCCATTTCTTCGCCCTCTGTAGTTTCGGGCAGTATATCAGATTTTGCCAAATCTTCCATAGAGCGTTCCTTTTCCATTTTAGCAGCTAACTTGCGCGACCAAGAAAAGCCGCTGTCGCCACCCCATAAAGCCCAAGCAATTCTACCGTTTGACGGATAACCATCTTCACCTGGGCGAAATCCATCAGCCTTCTTATCAACCTCATGTCGGCTGAAAAAAGAATACATTCGCTTGACTGTATCATCAGACAAGTTCTTACTATTTGAAATGTCCCGCGCCCGTGCAATGCCAACCTCAGTCCCGCCGCGACCATACTCGCTACGCCAAGCCAAACCCTTCTTGGCCTCTGATACCATGCCACTATTAGGTTTGTTCGTCATTTGCCTCAACCTCCGCTGGGACAGGCTGCTTATCGCCAAATGGCTCGTAAGCCATTGATAAGTTGTAAGCAGCGGCCATCTCTTTGTCACGGCTGATCTGCGAAAATGTTTCCTCTGCATCTCGGCCATAGTTGGAAGCAATGTCAGTGTGGCTCAAAATGCCGTTTTGCAGGCCAACAACAGCCGCATTGATCTCCTTCAGCGGGTCAACCCACTGGAAGCCACGCGCCCGCCAAGAAATACCTGCGCTGAACTTTGCAACCTTATTGGTGCCAGAGATCGGAATAACGCCAAATCCCATTACATGTTCAAGCCACTCACGGAAAAACGGATCAATGAAGTGGTCAATCATAAACCGATGCAGGGTGCGATAGAAATCACGTTCCTCAAGCGCGCCCTGACGAATAGATGAATATGAAGTACCCTCCAGATCATTCGCCAGAGACGTATAGCTAATACCCAAGCCGCCTGCGATCCCACGCAATACAGCCTTCTCAAAGTCAGCAAAGGCTGAATTAGGGTGGCTCGGATCAAACGCAGTGAAGTCAACGCCAGCAGGAAGCTGATGAAAGGTTCCAGCTTCCGCATCATAGATTGGAGTTACGTTGTCCTCGTAATCGTCAGCGGTAAAGCCATCGCCCGCTGGAGACGTAAAGAAACCCATCTTGGCAGCGCCAACTCGGGCCGCAACCAATTCAGCCTCGCGGTAGCCATGTAACATCTTCAAAGAGGATATAGCGGAAACTGACCAAGGAACGCCACGCGTCTGATCTGCCCGATCTGGACGATAGATGTGCATCATGCGATCCGCAGGAACACGATTGCGCTTCTTACCATTCGCCAATGTAGTGTAGTCGAAATCACCAGGGTGAGCCGTTAGAACATGATAAGCAACTGGTCGTCGGGTGGACTCATCAATCTCAATACCCATACGAATAGGATTGCCGCCACGGACCCGCTCATTGTGGCTTTCATCAATCATGTCAGGCTCTATGGGCTGCAAAGCATACCCCTGACGCAAATAGTTCGCGCGAACCTTCATCAAGAATACTTCGCCGTCCCTAGCAACGCCAGTTATCACATGATTTAGCAGGTCAATCATAGACATCTGACCGTCAACTGTCGGGCCACCGTATCGGCAGAACTCGTTCCAGGCAGACTCAACAATATTGTTGCCACCAATGTCCATGCCGCCATCTGGATTGCGAGCCTTCATCTGTAGTCGAATACCACCCTCTCCGACCACATTCGTGCGCAGCAACTGCAAATAACGGCGCATGTATTCGTTGTTTCTCTCCAAGTCGCGCGACCGATTGCGCAAATCGCGCAATACTGGGTAGATTTCACTATCAGCACTTCGATTACTTGCGTTGAAGTCAGCGAAAAGCCGCCCTTTGCTGGCGGCTGCATAGTTTCTGCGACTTTTCGGCTTTTTAGACCGATTGAAGATGTCCAAAATGCCCATTAGCTAAATCTAACCTTTACAGTTGTTCCGCTGGCTTTACCGCTCTCTATACTTAGCTTCCTACGATAAGCTAAGACCTCTTGACGATACCTGTCGCGCGCGACCATCAACTCATCAAAAGTCATCTTGGTTAGAGATCGACCAGCAATGCTATAATTAGAAACATCACTGTCAGCTTTGCCTTCAAGTATAGTTTCAATCTTGTCCAGCATTACCTCAGAGTGCGTCCGAGGATCAGTGCCGTTTACGTCAAGGTCAACCACAGCCTTAAACTCACCGCGCTGCACAACAATGCGATTACCACTAGAGGTCTCAGTGACCTCAAGCTGCCAATGGTAGAAGCCAGCTTCAAAATCCTCAGATACAGAGCTATCAACAGTGAACAGATAATAATCTGCACTACCAACCCCAGCAAACTTGATTTCGCTACTTCCGCCCTGCGTTACTCTTGCCACATATTCAACACTATGCGTTGCAGAAGGGTAGTCAGCGACAAGATCACTTCGCTTCCATTGGAGAAAGTCACCTACAACAACTTCGAGAGGTTCGCCCTCTGGTGCATTATCCGAGTCAAAAAGATTAGCCATTATCTGTACCCATGCACAAAGGAACTGCGTCTAGGTACTACTGGACCCCTAGACGGACGTTTAGTTTGTTCGGATAATACCCTATTTTGTGCCTGCTTGTAAACTGCTTCAATATTCAGGTTTAATACGGCCAATGCGGCGGTAGCGTAAACTCTGCAATCCAATGCTTCGTTCCTTTGCCTAATCTTAACCCACTCGCGTTTTGGGCGCCCCTTAAAGTATTTGGTGATCTTCTTCTCAGCAGTCAACATACGGAAATATTCCGCATTTCGATCATCTGGAAAGTGGCAGTAACCATCACCCTCATCCGTCATCTTCAGGCGAGCATACACTAATTCCTTGGCAGTGTCAGTACCCACTGGGAAAAGGTTTATCTTTCCTATGTTATTCTTGGTTGGCCGACCAATGATAGGCTTCCCCTCACCGCCGATGCCTTTTATCGCAAATACCCTCCTGCCAGACCTTTGCCGCGCATAATTGTAAACCTGCTGTGTATAATGACCGCCAGAGTCAATGCAGGAGGAACGGATCACCATTTCACCATGCAAGGGATGCGTAAACGTCTTTTGCAACAAGCTATCTAACCTAATCCAAAGCTCAGATGTTGAAGGGTCTCCATAAAGCGTATCGTAAGAAATCGACCAGCTTTCCTCACCTCTGCCCCAACCAACGACCTCAACCTCCAAGCGATCATCCTGAACGTCAATGCCAGCAGTCATAATAAGAACATCTGCCGGAAGCTCATCACCCCAATCTTCTCGGCGCTCCATCAAGTCAATATCATCAACCCGGTCGCCTTGCTCTTCCCAGGTCTCACCTAAAAAAGTGTTAACCCACGTCTTGAGCCGCATTGGGTCTCGCTTAGACGCCAGAAAGTCTCTGACCGTATCCTCCATCGGCGTCCAAGGTGAATAAAGGCCCGAAAGGTGAAAGCCAGCAGTCTTACCATCACCTTTAGCCGTAGATCGCCATTCGCCATACCTGATCGCCGCAAAACGCTTCACATCGCTCCAACAGCTACCGCAATGCTCGCAGATATATTCAGCCGATGCAGGCTTTCCCTCTTCCCACTTCACATTGGCCCACTTTAATATCTGATGCTCACCGCAGTCCTGACACGGAACAAAATATCTGCGCTTATCGCTTTCCTCATACGCCGCCTCAATTCGGCTGGCGCCCTTGTCGGTTGGCGTGCTGACCATAATAATCTTGCGATTCCAAAATGTTGCGGACCTCTTCTTAGCCAGCGAAACAGGATCACCCTCAGTGCCAGCAGATAAAGGATAGCGATCAACCTCATCGCACAGAATAATTCGACATGGCCTAGATGCCAGAGAGGAGGGAGAGTTTGCTCCACACGCAGTGACATGACCGCCTGGGAATACTTTATGCAAAGTTGTATTACCACTGTCGCGCGACCTTGGATTCCTAATCTTATCAGATAAAACAGGCGTATCCCTGATGGCTGGTGATAAACGGTCTTTTGACCAAGTTTGCGCCATCTCAAGAGTTGGCTGCACAACAAGCATCGGAGCTGGGTCTTGATGGATGTGATAACCGACAACATTGTTAATCAGCTCTGTCTTGCCAATCTGAGCGGCAGTCATAAGCACAACTGTCTCAATATTCGTGTCTGAAACGGAATCCATCATTCCACGTTGATACTCAGCTCTTGATGTCGTCCATCTTCCAGCTTCCGCAGAGCTTTCGCTTGATAGCTGTCGGTAATTGTCAGCCCATTGACTGACTTCCAACTTTGGAGGAGGCCTTAATGCGTTAGCGATAGCCGCAGATAAGCAAGAATCAAGTTTCTTCGCTTGCTGCTTCTTTATCGTATCCGACCAATTCATTCAGTGCCTCTACTATTTCGGCCTCAATCAAGCTCTGGACCTCTTTTACCGTTGCAGCAATGTGAGCTTCAGGTGCAACCTTTGTTGGTACAGCCAACAACTTTGTTCTAACCTTGGTCAACTGCAATTCAAACTGTTTAGCTACATTTTCGATATACACAAGATCACCACGCTCAACAGCGTTTTCCATTTCCTTGGAGTCAGCTTGCTCTTTAGCCAGACGCGCTCGCTCCTCTTGCAGGTCGAGATCGCCAACCTTTGCTCGGCCAGCAGCGACTTCTCTGACATGCAGGATGTATTGCTTGCGAACCGCGTCGATCTCGTACTTGCCACGCTCCTTCTTCTCAATTATACCTTTATTTATAAGCTCTTGAACGCTCTTCGTGGTCATTTGAAGATGTGCTGCCAAATCTGACATGGTTGCCATTTTACTTAGTCCCTTTCTCATACACCCCCATATATACATTCCTATCACTAAAAAACAAACGTGCCTCGCGCGTACCCGCAGGGCATCTTTGCCGGAGGACCCGCTTGCGCGCGATTGTACGTCGATTTGAGTGGGTGGGATAGGTTTGGATGGGTGACAAGCCATTTGATTGCAAACCGCGCTTAAAACGGCTTAAAAACGGCCCCTTTTTAGGCGCGCTCATGGCCGGAATATCCGGCGGGCCGATAGGGTGGCGCGATAGGTTTGGGCAATGTGCGGCGATATTTACGCGGCGCGCTTTTCGCCTGGAAAGCGGGCGGCCAGGCGGGCGGGCTGGCAATCGGCCAGGCAATCGGGCTGGCAATCGGGCTGGCAATCGGCCAGGCAATCGGGCTGGCAATCGGGCTGGCAATCGGGCTGGCAATCGGCCA
>Ga0209603_1001622_pt1 | contig 22948 bp, 18 predicted proteins | sample COGITO_mtgs_1206_FD_184812 | JGI IMG/M metagenome (GOLD analysis project Ga0209603, IMG submission 184812) | Pelagic marine microbial communities from North Sea - COGITO_mtgs_120607 (SPAdes) (version 2) | ecosystem: Environmental > Aquatic > Marine > Epipelagic ... | reverse complement strand
TTCCGACAATTTATCGACAACCCAACTAGGTTCTACTGGTTTATCCGAACCCAGCGATATCCATTCTGCAGCAGGTAACAATTGAACAATTAAAAAAGCGCAGCTTATTGCTTTAATAATAGATTTCATGTACTCTCCAAAAATAGTTTATACTTTTATATTTTTTTAAAAAACTAGGATCAATTAAGTCCTAACACACTACTATTATTTAAATAGTCGATCTATAATCTAATTTATTTATTGGGTAATAGTCCAATTTAGAATCTTTTTTTTAACCAAGGCTAATTTATCAAATTTATTCCGTTTTTTAAGACCTTTTGAATATATGGAGAGCTTCCTAATTAGCATGTTCTTTGTAGTTGTAAATTGATCTTTTGTTAAATAGTTTGTTGTTAATATTTTTTCTAAAGATTGGATTCTAAATTGCTCAATTCCTTCTTTTACTTTTGATAATTGGTCTTTGTGCCCTCCGTATTTGATTATCAAAAGTTCTTTTTCAAAAAGGACAGAATATTTAGAGGTTATTCTTAGCCATAGATCATAGTCTTCACAGACCTGAAGCGTTTCATCAAAAACACCAATATCACTTATCACTCTTTTATGAATTAGAACTGATGAAGGAGACATCCTGCAAATGTCAAGACATTTATCAAAGATATAACCACCATATTTCTGATGCTTTTTCATTTGGTTTACTCGTACTCCGTTTCTTATCCAAATTTCGTTGGTATGTGAAATAAATATTCCCGAATGTTTTTCTAATTGTTTTTTTTGTTTTTCTAGCTTTTGGGGCATCCATTCATCATCTGAGTCTAGAAAAGCAATCCATTCAGAGGATGATTCTAAGATTCCTTTGTTTCTAGCAGAGCTAACACCTTTTTTTGGTTGAAAGAAATATTTTATGTTAGGATACGAACTGAGAATAAAACCTCTTGTACCATCTGTTGACCCGTCATCTACTAGAATAATTTCGGAGGGTTTATAGGTTTGCTTGAGAACTGAATCAATAGACCTAGAGAGAGTATTTTTTCTATTAAAAGAAGGTATTACAACAGATATATTCATAAAAACCGACCGATTATGATTAATTTATTAGGTTAAAATATTTTTTGAGGATACCTATTATTTTTAATCAACTTAAGAATTTCATTCATTACAAAATCACGATCTTCTTGGTAGGTAACACCAAACCACGCTTCATCACTATTAAGAACAAAAACATCCTCTTTTTTAGATTGAATCAGATTATTAACAACGGTTGGAATCAGGTATTCGCTTTTTAATTGAGTACCTTCTCTTTCAAGAAAATCAACAAACATTACATTAAGATATTTGAATAGCCTAGGAGTAAACCCCCACACGTTCATCGATACAGGAGCTGCATCGCCTACTATTATTTGGTTATCTCCAATAATTTGATTATTGCTTCTTTTAAGTCCGTGAGTTTCAACTACTGTTTCTAATTTATCATTAATTATATTGCAAATGCCTCTACTAACAGAACCGTTTGAAGATAATGTATTTCCCAATTGAAACGAGACCATTGAGAAGCCATCCGATCCATTATTATAATAATCAGCAACAACTTTAAAGGTATTCATTCCGTAAAAATCATCACCATTGATAACAACAAATGGCTCATTGATAAGATTTTGCGCAGAAAGGATTGCATGAGCAGTGCCCCATGGTTTTTCTCTATTTTCAGGGCAAGAATAGCCTTCTGGTAGAAAATTTATATCTTGAAAAGCATATTCAACTTTTATTTTTCCTGAAAATTTATTGCTTATTTTTTCTTTGAAAACCATCTCAAAGTCTTTTCTTATAATGAAAACAACCTTGGTGAACCCAGCGCGGATAGCATCAAATATTGAATAATCAATTATAGTTTCTTGGTTTGGTCCAATTGATTCTAACTGCTTGAGGCCACCATATCTAGAGCCCATTCCAGCGGCCATTACAAGTAATGTTATGTCTTTCATTTAAGATTTCCGATAAAAAAAAAGGGGTTTAAGAAACCCCTTTTAATAAATTCCATAATTTAATTATTTATAATACTTCGCCCATTTTGATTCTGGTGCGGAAGCTAAAAGCTCAGTCTGAAATTCAATTGCTTTCTCATTATTATTTAATTTTTTATATATTTGAATAACGTAGTGAGTGACTTCTGGAATCTTACTATTTTCAGGTTTTTTTTCTTTTAGAGCAGCTAAAGTATTTAAGAGTTTGCCTAAAGCTTTATTGAGTTGGATCTCGCTTGGCCCTTTCATGGATTGTCTGTAATACAAATGATGAAGCGCTTCATCCTCTGCTTCTGCTCCACGAACTCCAGCGACAGTGGTTACCTTTTCTACTTCATATTCTTTTGTTGAGACTTCTTCGATCTCATTCCAGACAGTATTGTCCCACATAGCATCCATGTCTAGTTCTTCATCTTGCGAATAAAGAAATCCAAATGATAAAATACTTATAATATATATTAATCTATTCATATCTATACCTTTAGCTTAGGTTTTAATTTAATCAAACTTATTATACTTTGGTGTGATTTTCCCCATACTTTCTATAAAACTTAATTCCGCTGTTTTTTCTGGTTTAATCTTTTTTATTTCATTATAAAGGTTGTTTGCTTCATCGTATTTATATGTTCTGTAAAGTGCTACAGCTAAATTTTCTTTATAATCAAATTGCTCTGAGTCATGTTCAACGGCTTTTCTAAAATAATCTATTGCCATAGAGTAATTTCCTAACCTCGCAAAAGTAACACCTACAGTGTTATCACTCCGTGCTCTTCTTTTTCGATGAGAAACTTTAGGAATATCCTTAGCTTCAATTTTTTTTGGCCTTATATCTAGGCTTACAAGACCTTGGCTTGAACCTTTTTGCAACTCGTCTTCCAAGTCCGTAGAGATACTTAATTGTCCAGGCATAGGAGCACTTCCAGCAAGCGTTGCTTTAGCGGCACCAAATATTTTATCTAATTTCCCAGCAAAGACGGGATCAATTAAGACAACTTCATCATATTTTTGCTTTGCCATTCCTTTATTACCCATCATAAAATGAGCGATAGCAATATTCAATAGATAGCCAGCGTGCTCTCCAGATTGATCAATTGCTTTTTCATAAAAAGAAATTGCTTGGATATAATCTTCTTTTTTAGTGAAACAAACCCCCAATGTATTTATCGCATCAGGGAACACTGGCTTCATGTTAATACTTGTTTCAAGCATTTGTGTTGCTTCTTTGTATCTACCAAATTCCATATACTTAACACCTGCATCATAATAGTCCTCTGCAGATTCTAACCTGTTATCCACTGATTTATAAACAATCTGCTCAAGCCACATCCCGTACTGTTTAATATCTTCTTTAAGTAAAGGGCTAATACCTTCAATTTCAGGGAATGGTACATCTGGAGTAATATGGGAACCTGCTATGTATTTTGCTGAGGCTTCTTTGACTGAAATCTCATTGACATAGTTTTCTGATTTCATTTCATTATATTTTAAGGAGCCTTGCTTCCACGCCGAGAAAAAACTTTTTCCCACAAGTGTTGCTTCAATCGGGATCCATACCTTATTATTTAAAACAACTACTTCTGAAGCATCAAGAAAATATTTTTCTACATCATCTGGTTTTACACCACTGTCAAACATAAGAAATATGTGCCCTGCTCCAGGTTTAAAAACGTCTAGAAACATGGTCTCAATTCCTAAATTTGCTAATAATGATCCGTAAAGGGCTGTTAAATCATCGCAGTCACCAATTTTATCCCTTAACATATCTCCAGGATATTTTACAGTGTCAAATGCAGACTTATCATCAGCAATATCTAAGAAAGGGGTCTCTAAATCTATATTATAAACCAGCCCGTGAGTCCCTAAAGCATCATAGAGAATAATAGCTCTTCCCAAGTTACTTCGTCCGAAGTAATCATTTAACACAGGAGTATAATATTGAATATTATTTCTGGCAAATTTATCAATGACAGCATCTGCAGGGGTAACATAACAGGCAATCATATCCGGATTACTCCAAGTTAATTTTCCTTTCCCTAACACGTAAGAGGATTCTAACTTTTTAAGAGCGAGCTTTTCTTCACCACCCTGCTTGTACGTCACTTGAACTTCTGGCTGAACAAGATTATCAAATGTTGCTTTTTTTGAGGACAATACATCACTTGAAAAAGAAATGTCAATTTCGTACTCATCATCTGATTTTGGTGGAAGGATAACAGATTGATTATGTGGATTCTCCATCATTGTAGGAACAAATAAAGATACGTCTACTGGCAAATCTTCATCTGAAATATTTTTGATTCCAATTTTAGCAAACGGCTCTGACTCATAATAGCGATGTAACGACCTAAAAATTGGATTATGAGAAATTTGAGTTGTTGTAATGCTGACAACATCTGGGCTTAATTGAAGAGCAAAAGAAATTCTATGTATTGGATCTAAATATTTTTGAGTTTCATAGCCATATTCAACGACTATACTTTTGAATTTAATAGATGTACCTACTGAAAGAATATTTAGATTTTCTGATCCAAAAGATTCTTGTTGATACCCCGTCCTGATCGAGAGTCTATTTGCAATAACATACTCAGCTCCAAAATGGTTTCTATCACTTTTATCGAATGCAAATTTCAAATTTTCTAGAGGTTGAATAGCGACACCTATCTTTAAAGCCTGTTCTAAAACTGTTTCCGATATATTATCTTCATAGTCAACATTTGTACCACCTAAATCATAAAGACTTAAACCAAGTCTTAACATTTTGTGAGGCTGTAAAAGAAAACCTAGATCATAACCAATTCCTGAACTTTTACCATAAGAAGTTCCATTTAGTTGCATGTCACGGAATAAATACTTTGTATTGATACCAACAGAAAACATTGAAAAAGGTTGATAGCCGACGGCAAAGCCAATCTTATTTTCACCATAAAGTAGCTCACTATCATCAAACCCTATGTTACCCCAGTCTAGACCAAAAGCTATTTTATCTGAAAAAGGGTAAACAAAACCAATATAGGATTTAGAAATACCCATGTTATATAAATCTGTGTAAGTAGAAGTAAATTCTTTTCTTCGTAGACCAGGTAGTCCTGAGGGGTTCCAACTAATCGCATTTGCATCATCCGCGATTGCAACAAAAGCACCACCCATTCCAAAAGGTCTTGTTCCAAAAAAGAGCTGATCATATGATTGACTGCTCAAAGCACATATTAGTATTGAAACAATTAAAAAAGACTTCATCTATTCAAAACACCTACTGTTGTTTTTAAGATAGTACTTTCTTTTTCTAACGTCACAATATAAAGACCACTTTTAACCACTTTTCCATCAAAATCTCTTCCATCCCATGCCAAGACTTGATTACCAGAAATATTATTAGAGACTTCTGGCTCAATTACTCTTTTAAGTCTACCACTTAGGTTAAATATTCTAGCCGTTATGTTATTTTGGTTTTCATCCGGATCCACAGTATAGAGAATATTTGTTTTATTAAACTCAAAAATTGACCCTGCTGGAGAAAAGATTCTTGGCTGGCATACTAAATCATTCGAAAGACTATCTATCTTGGTATTGATTGTCCCTGCAAAGACACCGTACATACCTAATTTATCAGTTTGCACCTGTAAAAAAGATTGATTATTTATTGTAACCTTGGAGCCTCCTATAGATAAGAGCTCCCCTGAATCTTCAACTCTAGCAATAAATGGTATGCTATCTAAACCTGTTATTAGTGAATCACCTAGTACAATTCTAATAACCACTGGCTTTTCTAGTTCTAAGTTATTTGGCTTTATGTTATAAAGATTACTCAACTGATACGTTGAATCCCCTAGATCTAAACTTGTTTCAATATTATTTATCGTTATTTCAGCATCAGTTTTAATGGCACTTTGTGGCACCATTAAGAAAGCATTACCATCTTCACTAATAGAGGTGCCACCACTTAAAGAGATTACAGTTTCAGGAGTTTTATAAATTGATTCTGGAATCATTTGATTCCCTCTCTCATCAACAGCAGATGAAACATTTATATTTAATGTTTTACCATTGTATCCAGTTGGTAAAGAAACTGATCCTGTCCATTCATCACCATTATAACTCTCTTTAGTAACTACAATTGAATCTGTGACTCCATCCTCATCGAGATCCGGAGTTTCAGGATGCGTCACGAAAACATAAGGGTCAATATTCACATTAAGAAAAAATTGTTCTTTAAATTTCACAACTAAAATAACATCTCGTGCTGAAATATAATTAGCTCGAACTGTATCTACATTAGGTGGTGTAGTATCGATATAAAAGTAATCAGCATTAGACCAATCTGATTTTCTTGATCCATGGTCTGAAGCTCTTACTTTCCAAAAATAATTTCCTTCCGGAACTCCTCTGACTATTTTATCAGTTAGGTTTATCGAACCAATTGAATTATTCCCATAATTTCCCGTAATAATTTTATGATTATTAGTATTTTCAGTTCCAATCTGAATTTGATATTTGAGACCGCTTTCTTTTGTAAAAAAGCCTTTTTCCGTTCCAATGTCTTGTGGAGCACTCCAAGAAAGATGAATATCTTTTTTATCGATGTCAATATTCAAACTATACGGCTTGTTCGGAGCATTGTTTTTATTTTCTAGCGCTTCTAGATTATCATAGACCTTTGAAACAACATCAGAACTGGAATTAAAACCAGAAACAAATAAATCTATATCACCATCATCATCATAATCGCCAAACTGAGTAAAACTATATCCTAAAGAATCAATATTTAATGTCTCATCAATTGAAAAGACTGAGTTTTGTTGATAGTAGATAGATGTAAAAGGATCTCTTCCTCCATCAGCTGTACTTGATAAGCCTGATATTAACAAATCTAAATCACCATCATTGTCATAATCGCCCCAAGTTGGCCGACCATTAAACAAACCTCGTAATTCATGACCTTCTTCTTTAGAAAAACCATCTATAGAATTCGTTATTATTTTACATACGGGCTCGCTGTTACTATTCAAGCCTAGTATTGAGAAATCAATTAAGCCATCATCATTATAATCGCCAAAATCAAAGGCCCCTGCTGTTACACCATATTGTTCTGATGACCATTTATCTGAGAACTTTAAAACATAAGATGAATCGTTGATGTATGTGTTTATTTTTATAACCGCATTCGAGTCAGCTCCAACCGAAACAAGATCTAAATATCCGTCATTATTTAAATCAACCCAGTTAACCATACATGGAAAAAGAGGAATTAAATTTAATTGAGTGGTATCAAGGCTAAGGTTCCCACCATCATTCTTAAAGATTTTAAGATTTCTTTGTCCGTAGTAATCTGTCCCACCAATTACAAAATCAAAATCTCCATCGTTATCAAAGTCACCCCAAGAATGATTATTTGATCCGCCGTTAATTCCCATTGTGTACCCATAAATAGAATTAGTAACGTTATTTTGAGCATCAAAAACATAAGTTCCATTTTGATATTTGTAAAATGCGGTTGCCGGAAATCCATTAAAATTTATAATTTGAAAACCCGATAAAGAAATATCCAAATTCCCATCATTTGTATAATCAACCCACGAAAGATGTCCTCCAAAAACAGCATCTATATTTTGTGATAAATCTTGATTTAAAAGTTCATCCTCGTTCTGATATAAACTTGTAATACTATTTCCTGAAAAAGTAATCCCAGTCAATGCTAGGTCTAACTTATTATCATTATTATAGTCTGCCCACCCTGCGGAAGAGAAATAAACACCTGGAAGTGACTGAGTTGAAGTCACAAGCCTTGAAATAAATAAAGTGTCTTCATCAGACCATTCTGATAAATTTCCCGCGGCATCCAGAGTCTGCACAGACCAATAATATGTTCCATGCGGAATATTTGAGAACTCTCTTACAAGTCGCTGCCCAACATTTGATCCTCTATAAATTATAGAAGGAGATAACAGACTCGATCTACTTACAGTGTTCCCAATTTTCAAATTATATCTTAAACTAGTTGAATTATCAGATTCATCAGAACCAGAACCCCATGTAAAAATAGCTCGATTACTTACTGCAAATGCAGTTAGGCTTGATGGTGCAATTGGAGAAGAACTATTAGAGCTTGATTGATTTATATAAACTTTAGTAAATGAACTATTAATATCACCAAATTGAGTTGTACCATTCGTTACAAGGTCCGGTTTTAAATCTGAATTAACATCTATGAAATTAGCAATCCTTACATCTTGATAATTCTGAAGAACTGTAAAAGAAAAATTCCCGTTATTCTGCACAAGAGTAGCATTAAGTCTTAGAACATCCGTCGCTAAGTTTTCTGTAGAATCTGCACCTGCGATAATAAAATCAATATCACCATCTAAATCAAAATCAGCTGATTCTATTGATCCATAACTAACACCAAAGTCTAGTCCTGACTCAATTTCAGTATACGTTCCTAATGGCTCATTTTTATAAATTTTTGTTACATTTGAGTTTAAAAGAACATTCCAGCCAGACATAATTAGATCTTGATCTCCATCTTGATCTAAATCTGAAAATTTAAAAGATCCAGCTTTTAATCCAATGAAATCTTGATTCGTATCTTCAACTAATCTTCCTGTTGGTTCGTTTTTATAAAACCTTGTAACACTCGATGCTGAACTGGCTGTCTGTCCACAAATAATTAAATCTGGATCGCCATCGTTATCATAATCACACCACGCACTTGAACCATTGAATAAGTTGGGAAAAATTGTTGTAAGATCTTCTACTAGTCTATCTCCATTATTCAAATATAATTTATTTAAAATAATATCTTGAGTTTCGTCAACACCCATCATAAACAAATCAGGTGTACCATCCATATTTACATCACCCCAACTCCCATGACTGTATGTAAGACTTAGGCTTTCTAGCCCAGTTGTAAACTCAAAGCCATCTGATCCATTAAGCAATAAATATGATTCTGCAGAACCGTTAATATATGTGTCAATGTTTCCATCTCTATTGACATCCGCCAAAGCAATATTACCTAAACCTCCCATAAATTCGCCAATTGTGTCAGGATAAGTAATTATTTCTAGATTTGAAAGTGGAGAAAGAACGCCTAATTCCGTACCAATTAATACATCAAAGTATAACCCAAACCGACGTTCATCATAACCCGAAATAAATAAATCATTGAAGCCATCATTATTCACGTCACCAACTTGTAATGAATTAGCATTAACTTGAGGTAATGAATCGGTTACTGCTTGACTAAATTCAAATGTTTGCCCAAAACATACATTGAAAGATATAATAAATAGAAAGATGTAAATCTTATGTATAAAACCTTTGCTCATTATAGCTTATTCTATTTGCTTGTGAGTGTCCAAACACCATCCCAATCATCACCTGGAGAGTTCTCAAGGTAGTGTTCGCAACGAGGAATATAAATACGGCTAGGGTTAGTTTTCCTTCCCCCAAACATATCTTCAAGTTTCTCAGAAGCCTTAAAAGCTTCTATAGCTTTCGCCCATTCTTGATTTTTATAAAGATCTAGAGCTTCGTGATAAGCAGGTAGTATTTTCTTATAGATGTCAGGTTCTTTTCCTTTTTCAGAAATCAATTCCCATACTTTAACAGGCTCGTTCTTACCCATAACTTTCACATTATCCAGGTCTCGAACTACAACTTTATCTTTAACAGCCTGATAGGTACTATCTGCAATTTGAATATAAACCCCATATTGTTTTGCCGATGATTCTAATCTTGCTGCAGTGTTGACATTATCGCCCATCATGGTGTAATTCATTCGAGCTTCTGAACCCATATTACCCGTTACCATTTGCCCAGAGCTGATTCCAATTCTATTTTGCATATTATGAACAATTTCAGGCCATTGATCCCCTTCACTTGTCCATTTTTCTCTCAATAATGCAAGATTATCTTGCATTTTAATGGCGGTCTTACAAGCCCATAATTCATGCTGATCAATTGGAATTGGTGCTCCATAAAATGCAACAATTGCATCACCAATATATTTATCTAATGTTCCTTTATTTTCTAAAAGAACGTCTGTCATATCCGTAAGATATTCATTTAATAAAGATACTAAGTCCGATGCAGATAACTTTTCGGAGAAAGCAGAAAAACTTTGTATATCGGTAAAGAAAGCCGTGTGGTACCCTTCTTCTCCTCCAAGTGATGGTTCCTCTCCACTATCATACATTTGATCAATTAATTCAGGTGAAACATATGTACCAAAAGACTCTTTCAAAAATTGCTTATTTTTTTCTTCTTGGATATAGTTATAAACGGTAATTCCCAAGTAACCTAGAACAAGCGTTAACATGGGTCCAAATAAATCAACCCATATATTTTGATTTGAAAATAGCCAGAAAGATAGATAAGAATATCCGATGAGAATTGCACCCGTAGCAATACCCCCTTGAGCTGGTGTAAGAGCTGGGATGCCAAAAGCAAGTAGAAATCCGATAGCAAGAATAACTATTACAATAACAGCCTTTCCAACTTCGTGTATTAAATCATTATTCAGAATAGTATTCAACGCATTTGCGTGTAGGCCTACCATAGGGTACCTAGGATTAAAAGGCATCGGATTTAAGTCATGAGTTCCAGTAGCAGTCAGTCCGTAGTATAATTTCTTCCCATAGAATTCAAAGGGTACAATTAAACGAGCATTCCCTTTTGCAACACTCCCAGCATAAAGCTGTTGAGAGTTTGGATAAAAGAATAACGGTCTTTGTTCAGTAATTAAATTATTTTTATTGAGGTTAATTATTATTTGATAATTACGTTCGATTAAAGCAATACCGGCTAAGGACTTTTTAAAACTTTTTTTCTTTGAAATATCCTCTGTGTTATCAATTTCTTTTTCAAAATCCTCTTTTAACTTTCGGACGGATTCAAATGAATAATCAGCTAAGCTAATTTCAAATTCTATTTTATTTTCACGAAAAAGGTCATCGAGTGACTGTTCAGAATTTTCAATTAATGCTGTGGCTATTACGTTATTATTTTTAATTTCATTAAATACAAATGCCGGAACCTTCCCAAATTCTTTTGCAGTACCATTCGGGTTCTGGAGAATCCATTTTTCAATAGAACTAACCTGATTCGCTCTTTTTGCTGCATCCATTATATCTTTTTTACCAGCATTAATTAAACCAAGCGCAGGTTTAAAAGCAGCTCTTACATTTCCATCATAATCCATATTTGTGATTCTTTTAAACTCAGCAAGAACATAATTACTGTATTCAGTTTCTTGAAAGTCTTTAAGAACATTATAAGGGTAATGCATTAAATCAAAATTCCCGTCTGCATCTTCCCAATTACCAGCCCAATTGACTTGCATCATTCCTTCTTCATTGATTGGTATCGTAATCATTTTTCTTCCAAACTCATCTGGTTTTTCAGGGGTAAAACGAAGATACTTCCCTGGGACTATTTCAACATCATTAAAAGAAGCTCCATAATGATCTAAAGCAATTGATAATGATATGGATGGAAATAATTTATCCTCGTACAAACCTATAAGAGGATATTTTCTCATTACACCATCTTTATCTGATTTTGCCTGAAAGAAGTAAACACCTGCTGAACTATCAACAAAAGAAGCCAGTGGGAATTCACCATCATAAAAGTCAAAAATAGTTTTGTATTCATCCGGATCAACTTCTCTGTAAAGTTTTTTACGAGTCATCGCTTCCAAACGTTTTTCTTGTTCTGGAGTTCGAGTCTTTACTTTTTCACTTTTTTTGGGCTGAGGCTTAAAGCTTTGTGCAAAATAAACATTTCCAGCACTATTTGCCGCGCTTGCTAAGTCATTGTCTGGATTTGGGAATAGATTCTTTACAGATTCAATCGTGACAACTGAATCTGAAATATTTTGAAGGGATTTATAATTCAATTCTCTTTCGCTGTGTTCGATAAAATAAATATCAAAAGCTAGAATATCCATCCCATGTTGGCCCGCAGCCTCAACCATAGGAATATGTTTTTCTCTACTCCATGGATCCCATTTCCCTTCTGTTTGAAGAGCTCTTACATCGATGTCAAGAGTTGCAATATCATCTCTCGTTTCAATTAAACCTCTTGAATTGAACCTCATATCCAAGAACTTATGCTCAATTGTATCATAGATATCAAGTACTGCTAAAAAAGCCACAAATAAAGCGACACCTAAACCGATTGAAATATAAGGTAATTGCTTTTTCAAACTATTAGTCAACTATGGTTGGTGTAATAAAGATTAATAATTCACGTTGTTCCTTCTCAATAGTAGAAGATTTAAAAAGATTTCCCAACAAAGGAATCGAACTTAATATTGGAACAAACTTTTTTGACTCTAAAGTGTTTTCGGCAATCAATCCACCAATGATAGCCGTATTACCATCTACCACCGTTACTTGAGTTTTGACAGTTCTTTTTGTAGATCTAGGTTTTTCAGTGTCAATTTCTGCAGCAGATAAAAGAGCCTCTACTTGCGCATCAACAAGCATTGTTATTTTTGAATCATTATTTATTCTAGGAGTAACTTTTAGCTTTATGCCAATATCTTTCTCCTGGACTTGGTTTACTAAGATATTACTACCTAAGCTGGAACTACTCTGATTTTGAGATCCTTGCTGTCCTAGCTGGTTTTGGTTGCTAATATTTCCTTCGATATATACAGTCGTTACCGTTTCCGTTTCAGCTTCATGATTATCCAAAGTTGTCACCTGAGGGCTTGATAAAAGCTTTGACTGGCCTCGAGCTTGCATAATTTTTAGCGCATTTGTCAGTTGGAGTGGATTAAGTGTTGCAATTGTGACATTGTCTAGACTAATTCCAAGAGTAGTGCTTGAATCTTGGATTCCATATTCTCCGGGGCTTAGTGGTGTTCGACTCCAATCAATTCCAAAGCCTCTCAGAGTATCTAGATTGGTTTCAATAAACCGGATGGCAATATTTATGTTTGGAATCGGAACATCTAAAGTTTCAATAATCTTCAATACAGAATTAATATTTTCTTGGATATCAGAGATCACAATAATATTTGATGATCCGCTATTACTTTGTTTTGAAACAAGAGGTGTGAATGGTTGCACCTTTCCCCTGGGGGTTAAAACAGCACTAAGAGTGCCAATTAAATCACTTGAATTAATATAATTTAATTTCACTACAACCGTTTCTAGCTCTCCAACCATTTGTGTGTCACTACCTTTCACAACAATAATGTTTTCTTGGAAGAAGTAGCTATAACCATTTGGTTTTAATATTGCATCAAGAGCAGCCTTTACTGTTACATCAATTAGAGAAGCAGTGATCGTATCTTTTACAGCAGGACTGATAACTATGTTTAATCCAGTAAGTTCACCGATTAACATTAGAACATTTTTTATATCAGAGTTTTCCATATTAATAGACATATTCTGATCTAAACTATTTACAGCTTCATTCTGCTCTGTAATAGAAGTAACATTTAAATTATTTTGAGAAAAAGAAAAAGAAGAAAAAAGAAATATTATTATTAAAAGATTCTTCATTTTATTATTTACCAACGCCCTTTAATACACGAGTATCTCCCAGTAGAAAAACAACTCTATCATCATAAATATCTTCAATCATATAGCGATCAATACGATCCCCTTCTTCATATCTATTTCCATTTATGATGACATAAACCTTATCATCAAGCTTTGCAACAGACTCTATTTTTAGCAGTTCAAAATCAGCCATGCGAGGCTGTTCTTCTTTTAAATTTCTATTTGAAATTATTTCAGGCTCACTACCCAACTTCAAATTCTTTTTCTGAATGAAAGGATTTCTGTTCCATTGGCTCATTTGAAGGATTTCTTCAGGTATTTCTAAAAATTCACCATGAGTGTCCATTGCAGACAAATTTGATTTAGCAGCTTCTTCAATTACTTTCTTTTGACGAGAAATATTTGATTTTTTTCGAATCTTTTGAATACTCGGTTTTGCCTTTCTTGTTGTCACTCTAGGCTTTGGACGTTTCTGCGACATTTGATAGTAGTCATTAACCGCAAAGATTAAGGATAGCACTAGACCGGTTGTAAGTAATTTTAATCTATTCGTCATATTATTTGATTCTAATTCACAACTTTTAATGTTAAAGCAGTTTGGAAATAAGTATAAATAATAAAGCTTATTGTTTGTCTTTCCGTGCCACCTTTTTCTATGATATTTACATTGGAAACAGATAGCCGCGTATCTTCAGACCTCAACTTTTCTAGAAGTATTCCAAAGTCAGGGAAGGTACATATAATTTGGATATCTATTGGATACTTGGAAATCATAATTTCCTCATTTGTATCAGGGATAAATATTGTTTTTTCCTCGACAGGGAATTTTGATGGCGACCAAGAGTCTACTTTTATTTCAGATTTTTTTATTATGTCAAAAATAACATTGAAGATTCTCTTTTGATCTGATATATCTGGAATCCTGTTAATCTTATCTTCAAAATCTAAATTATAATCGGACCATTCTCTTTTGACTGAAGCTAAATCATTGAATGTTTTTTCGGCTTGAGTTGATTTAGATTTTTGAGACTTTAAATCTCTCGCTAATTTATTATTTTCAGTTTTAAGGCTAGTAAATAAAGTCAGGTACCATATTCCTATCGCTAAAATTGTCACCGTTGAGATGGAAATAAATAAATTGTAATGATTATTAAAAAGTTTATTCATTAGAAAACACACTTAATATCATATTGAATATTATTGGGACCATCATCTGCTTTTGAACCTTTTTCCATGACATCAACAGACTTAAAAAGTTTGGAATCTTCTAAAATTTCCAGAAAATTATTAAAGTAGCGATCTTTTAATGCAGGATTTGCAGTTAGGTTTCCAACCATTCTTACAATCCGCTTGTCTTCATCTTCCATTTCAATAAAGGATTGCAGAGCTCTACCTTGTTTACGGAGTAACTTCTTTTCCCATCCTTGCTGAAAACTCATTCTTTCTAAAGTAATTTCAGATGGAAGGCGGTTACTTAAAAATCTTGTGATGGCAATGATCCTATCAAAATAATCCGTATCATAGGCTAATAGCTCAATTTGATTCTTAACATTATTACGGTTTTGAACCGCAATAGAAAATTCTTCATTGACACTATTAAGTTTTCTTGCACCTATAGAGGCAGGAAGTAGGTCTAAATTAAGCTGATTGTTCTTAGAAAAAAGCTGATACGTTTGGAGAGCGGCAAAGAACATAACACCAACAGCAACCATAGAAACAACGCGCGTTGCCCATCTAAAATAATTTCCTTTGACTAGATCTTTTGGCAGAACACTTATCCCTGAAGGAATACTTAATGCCGCGCCGATCGCAGGAGTTAATAACGTTGGATGAAAGGGGATAGAATTCCTCTCACTATCAAAAGGAGAAAAGGTAAGGTTTCTTACTGGGTTGAGGACACCACATCTTATCTGAGTTGCCCCTTCGATGAAAAGATCTATATTTTTAATTTTACCCGCAAGGCCAGAAACAAGAATTTTAGAACTTTCAGTGATATTAATTACTCTTCTCGTTCTATTTATTACTCGTTCAATTTCTTGGCTCCATAAATCAAAAGTTGGCCTAAGTGTATTGTCTAATTTATTCGGCTTACTTGTTATGCCTTGATTCGATAAAAAAGTAGAAGGGACATCAAGAGATTCTAGTTTTTCAGGATCCTCTGATATTTTATTTTCAATCAAAACATCCATTAAATTTTTATATCCAAAGTACAAAACATTGACAGATCTAATTTTATCACCTTCACATGCAATAACGGTACTCTCTGTGTGACCAATATTGAATAAAATATTATTTTGACCTTTAATATTTATATCTTTGTAGTTCCATATATACGCATTGAAAATAGATTGTGCTGTAGGCATCCAATCTCGAATATCAACTCCATTTTCTGATAGAGTATCCGTCACCTTAAGTAATGAATTTTTATCTGCTACACCTACTGAAATTTTATCTTCTTTATCCGGCTTGATGTTTAAGATCGCATTATCTACAGGGAATGACAACTTCTTACCAAGGGTGTACTTAACAATCTCTTTCTTATCTTTTTTTGCATCCCCAGCTAATTCAACAAACTTAACCATTACTTTTTCATGATTCTGAGAAAAATAAATATTTGATTTGTTGCTTATCGTTTGTAACGACCTTCCATGTAATTCTTTAATAGGGAAAAACTTTTCGTTTAAACGATTGAGACTTCTTTTAAATTTTTCATAGAAACTATCAGGCTCATTAAAAAAATCTTCTCCCGATGATTTTTCTAATTGATACTCATAGGAGATTAACGTTTTAACTCCCTTTGTGTTATTAATCATTACAGAAGACAAATGGTTGCCATCAATATTCACACCAATAGATGCCGGATCAAAAAAAGTATTTAATGATTGTAACCCTTGATCAAATGTACCAGGGTCATTAAGCGGATCTTGAGGAACAACAATACTTTTTTGCTGATACGCTGGGACCTCATTCTCTTCCTCTTCAATATCGCTTCCAATTAAGGAAGAGTTTTCTTCAAGTTTCACCTCTTGATCCTTCTCTACTTCAGCCGCTAAGGATTCAGTAGAGCCCCCAATCCATTCATCATCTAAATCAACTGGCTTTTCAACCACAGAGGGTGGTTCATTTATGACGGGGGGTTCTTCAGGCGGAGCCGTCGGCTCTGTACTTTCTTCTTCTAAGACAGGCTGAATTATTTCTTTTGGCTTCTCAACCTCAGTAGGTTCCGCAGGAGGGGCTGATGCAACAGGTGCTTTAGGAACGACTGGCGGCACAGGCTCTTTTGCAACAGTTTCCGGTTCCTTGGCGTTGGTTCCTTCTTGATCTTTTTTTCTGAGGACGTCCAAAAGCTTATTTACAGCAATATCATCATAATTATTGCCTTGAGATAATTTCTTTAAATTTTCTGCATCTGGAGTTTGACCAGACGTCACACGATTGACCATCTCTGCATCAATTGCCGTTCTTTCGTCTCCAATCATTGTCAATAATAATTGATGACATAGTTGAGTAATTTTTCTGGGATACCCATCGGTTACATCATGAATCATTTTAATGGACTCATCGCTAAACCAAGCGCCTTTTTTCCCACCAGAATTTTCGATACGATAATCTACCAGTCCCCTTGCATCTTCAAGTGATACTGGGCCTAATTCAAAATTGAACGCAATCCTGTCTTCAAAGTTCGGATAATCATTCAGAAGCTTTGTCATCTCAGGCTGGCCGAAGATAATCAACTGAAGAAGCTTGTATTCATCTGTTTCAAAGTTAAGAAGCGTCCTGAAAACATCAATCATTTCTGCTGGAAGATTTTGACCCTCATCTACTATTAGAACCGTAACCTTGTTCTCATCAATACCCGTTTTAAGTAAGTAGTTTTCAATTATATTGCGGCACCCTTGTACATCGACACCAGTAGTTTTAATCCCAAAAAGATCAATAATATGTTTGAGGAATATCAGCTCCGAATCAAATTTTGGATCTAAGATAAGATGGAAATTGTATGTGTTGGACTCGTTTTTAAAAACCTCAATAAGCTTTCTACTTACCGTTGTTTTACCAACACCAATACCCCCACGAATTACGGAGAGACCTCGCCTCATACGTATTGCAAGCTCTAACCCTTCTAAGCATTGACGATGCTGCGTGGCAGGGTAGAACTTCTCAACATTAGGAGAAGTTGTAAATGGATCGGAATCCAATCCTATCGTTTTAAATAATTCAATCATCCTTTGTCAATAAAGACCTTTAAATTAATGTCATAAATGTGTAAATCATAAAGAAAGATAAAGCGCACAGCACTGCGCCAACAATATTCTTATTAGTGTAAAAAAAATCATCTGTCATATAAATTTTATTTGCATGCCTCTCGACCTTTAAAAGTCCCATTGGGAAGAAAACTAACGTCACAGAATAAATTAAAGCTACAATTCCAATGGAGAGGAAATAAATATTTAGGTTGGTATTAAAATATGTATACAACATCAAGCATGAAGCAATAAAGGAAAAAACCCCAACAGAAATTCTATTTTTTATTACAAAAGAATCTGTTAGGAATAAGCGACTCGCAGTTTCATCTGATTTTAATATAGCTTCTGGAAAAACAATTAAGATGAATGAGAACACAAGAGTTATTACTCCAATTGCAACTAATATGATAGATAATTCATACACATTTTATATTACAAATAAATTAGTAAAACTATAAGATCTATTTTACGCCTTAATTAACGAGGTTTTTTATTTAGAACACGTATCAAAAAGGGCGCTTGTATTTATTTTAGCTTCATATTTAACATATAGGAGGTTTTCATTGATACTTTCTTCTACTAAAGTCAAATCAAACAAGTTTCTTACTAGACAATCAATCTTAATTGCTTCTGGGGGGAGCATTACAATATTTTGAGTCATGTTTAAAATAGCTTCATTCTTACATATTAACCTGACATCATCCACAGATTCATTTTCCGTTAAAACATATCGACTTTCCCCCTCTAATAAAAAACTATTATCGGAAGCAATCAATATACTTATAAAATTGGTAAATAAAAAAAATCGAGTTAGAACAGTCATAAATTCTCCATTAATATTCTAAATATGAACCTGGAATTACCGAGGGTTTAAACCCAAGGTTTAATCCAAAAAGATCAGGCAAACTACCTTTTGTAATTGTACTTGAGTTTATAGTTAAGTTATTTTTTGAAACAAGAGATCCGTTAAAGGTAGAACCTGTAATACTATTAGAAGAAGATTCGGAAAAAACTGCCCCATTTATAATTGAGTTATTTGAGGAGAAACTATTCCCTGCACTTATTACTAATCCGTAAGTCGTATTGCCTTGAAGACTGATACCACTTTTCCCATACAATATACTATAGTCAGAAAGAGAGGATCCTATGGTACTGGTGCCATTTATAGAAATATTCTTTTCTGATAAAATTTTTACACCACCACCTATTGATGTATTACCTGTTATCAAAATATCTCCAGAAGCTAAAATATAACCAGGACCAACAATATTACAGCTAGTAAAAGATAAATCGCCATCATGCATAAGTGTATTATTTGCAAAACTAGACAGGGATATTGATTCATTCTCAGCTTCTCCCGGACTTGAACCTGCAACATATTCTAAAGTGACTTGTATAGAATGAATGCAAATTATCTTACCACTATGAGAAAGACTAAGTGTATTGTTTTGACCATACTTGTAATTAGGAAACCCGTCATTATACACCGAACTCTGAACACTATTTTGATCACATACATTACAAGAGCAGTTTGAATTATACCAGGCTAAGCTACCAACAGATTGTCCATTTAAACTGGGTGTGACATTCCAAGTTCCACCACAAGGGCCTGATGCTTTAAATTTTACCATTACACTTACAACCATACTTCCAGTAGGGACAAAGTCATTAAATGAATGATTATTCGACCAACCTCCATAGCCAGATGAACAAGCATAACGTTGTCCACTTCCACAAACGTTACAATGACCACCATTTGGATTCCATATTGTTTGAGTTGAAGAACCTGCTTCACCACCACCTCCAGATGAAGATTCATATTGTCCTGATACAGTGTTTAAAATATTTGTATAAATGGAATGATTTAAAATAGGGAAGGATGGTTTTGGTAATCCATGAAAAATAATGGGGGAAGAAGAAGAACTCGAACTAGAATATGCGACACTATTATTTCCCATCGTCACATTTGAAATCGTACCATTAAAAAAAAAGTCGCCTGAAATAGAGCTATTAGAATTGGCATTAAAAGTTCCATTACTTTGATTATCTGAAAATAAAGAAAGATTAAAAGCATTTGGATAAGGACTTATAATTAAACGTCCGGCCCTATGCACTCCTCCAACTACCGTTGTGCTTTTCAAAAGCGAATAATGATTGTAAGCTAAATTAGAATTAACTTCATCTTTGCTATTATCAACTAAAACAGTGTAAGTACCTTTATTCAGTTTCCCAGTAATTGAAGATTGCAAAGAAGAGTAAGAGGTACTAACTGTTTGCAGACCTATCTCAAGGCCTGTTTGAACTAAATTTCTTGCACGCACATTCTGTAGATAATGACCAGCGCTCTCGCTATTAAGTATAGAGAACCGAGCGAGATAAAAAGCCATTATACTTAGCACAACAAAAACAAACATGGTAGAAGCAGTCAATGCCATCCCAGATTCATCTTTGATTTTTTTCATAAAGAAATTAATCATGATAGCTCATTTTTTTTCCAAATTTGAAACCATAAGGATAAACATGAGTTCCTAAATTAATTTTCTGACTATCTTTAGAGAATTGTAAATCTAACTTTAGAAGATTCACGGTACTTGCTTCACTACCACTTATCCCGCTTGAGCTATTTATGGCGATGCTTTCCCTACTAATATATTTAAAGTTATTAGTTAGAGTATTGTCCAAGAATCCAGTGAGTACATTTTGCTGTTGATTCCTATTAATATTTATATTTTCATCAACGAGAACGAAATCAACTTGCCTCGCCTTGGCATCTTTAAGATAAATACGGTTACTCTTCGATAACTCTAGAAAGTTATTACTAGCTAGATTGTGCACTTCTCGAGAAATTCTCCAAATTGCAGTTCTAGATTCATTCATTAAATGACTATCGTCCTTAGCGCCAACAAAGATTTCAGTTCCTTGCAACAACATGGAAATGGATAGCCCGCTGATCACTCCTACAATCGCCAAGGAGATGACAACTTCAATAAATGTAAATCCAGATTGTATTTTTTTCAAAGCCCGGCACCAATTATCAAGGTATCTGTTAAAGTTGAAAAAGAAGAGTGAGAGATGCTCACAACCACTCTCTTATATTCTGTGGGAGTTGTAGAAACAACTCTGAACTTTGTAGCTCGATTAACATACTCAACATGAACTTGTGCACCAAAAGCTGGGTGATCTGCATATGCCGTTATTTGATAATTTTTAAAATCATCAACATCATCAAAATCGGATAAACTATTTTCAGAACTGCCTGACTGAGATCCCTCTGGACCTAAACTATTTGACCAAGGTGTATTTAAATTTTCATCAAACCTTCTTGATTTGATTTGTTCTTGTAAATCGTGCAAAAGTATTGCTTGCACACTTTTTATCTCTGACTTGTTCTGTAGATCTCTACCAAGGTTTAGAGACCCTAAAAAAACCAAGAATGCCATAGCTAGGAGAACTGTCATTACGAGAACTTCAATCAGAGTAAATCCTTTTTGATTTAGTTTACTGTCCACTTTCCTGTCTCGTTTGCTATAGTTATTATTTTAGAATTGACGTGCACATTACCACCAACGAAAGGAATTCCTCCTGGAAGAAACTGCAATTCTTTTTGCGCTATTTGTGTATTTGAATGTGAACTATAAAATGTAAGGTTTGATAGATTTACAGAATTAATCCCAAACTTGGGAAAGGTCACTTTATTATCTACAAAATTTGGAAAGTCTGTGATGAGAGTTCTCGCACTATTTTGACCAGTGTATACTTTATAAAATTCATTTTCAAGATCAAAAACCATTGTAATAGTATCATTTTTGGAGAAAGATAAAGACTTACAGTAATCAATATCTCCTGTAACCTGCTGAACCGCTATGCTAGTTGTAAAATTACTAGTATCATCCCTCGACTTAGTTAATGCAACCGCAGAAAGGATTCCTATTATTAAAGTTAAAATAACTAACTCAATAAAAGTAAACCCAGCAAGAGTGCTGGGTTTTATACTACTAAGAATATTTTTTATTTTCATGGCCATTTGCCAAATTTAATAGATTTACATTAGATAGCAGAAGTAAAAGAAACTTCAAAAGAAGGACTATCTTCGTCAATATCAGTAATACGAACAAAATAGTCAACTTTCATACCATCCGACCCTAAGTAGGTAGTGTCAGTCCATGTTTCGTATGAAAAGGGGTTTCCATTTGCATTATTGGGGACTGCACCAGCTGAGAATAAATCGTTTGGAGTAGAGAGAGACATGTCTTCATTTATAATTTCATTTGCCCACTCCTCATTCATTAATCCTTCTTCATTAGTTGGAGAAGGAGGTAGATGAGCAATACCCTTCATATGTGTATCATAAAAGTAGCCAAAAAACACCTGTCGTATCATATCCATATTGGTCTTATTTTGGCTTGCTTGCATATTCAGTGTAATACTATCAAAAGAAGGCAGGACCACACTCATCATCGTACCCATCAAGGCAATAGTCACCACAAACTCTGCTATCGTAAAACCTTTGCTACCTTTTTTTAATAAATATTTCATGTACTCAACTCTATTTGAAAAAATTTAATGAAGGCTCTAATACTGAAAGCATTAGAGCCTATTTCAATTAAATATTTTAATGATTAATCAACATTACTTACAGATGAAGTACTACGGGCTCCAAAAGAACCTCTATCATCCGCTTGACCTGTAGCATCATTCGTGCTGGTATAAGTCCACGACCATACAGAATCATCATTACGCTTATGAAGAATAACTGTACCATCAAAAGCCCAATCACCGGAATTTGTTACTGATGTTGCACCAGTTGTATATCCATCTACACTTGCACCATCAAATGGGTTTGTAGGATAAGACTTACGACCTGTATCCATGAACTTCTCCATTGCATATGCTTCTGCATTTGCTTCTAAGGCGGATAGAACTGCGTCTTCTGCCGCTGCTTCTGCTCTGTTTACTGTTCCCATGTATCTTGGAACTGCTACTGCTGCTAAAATTCCTAATATGATCGTTACCATGATCAATTCTATTAATGTAAAACCTTTATTATTGTTTCTCATTTTCATTCTCCTAGTTGCCTACGGTTGTAGTTTTTTGTTAAAGTTCTTTGGACTTTCTAAATCAGCCACAAATAAAACGGGTGAGTACGATGACTGACCTGCTCCACCTCCAG
>Ga0209603_1001621_pt1 | contig 22956 bp, 17 predicted proteins | sample COGITO_mtgs_1206_FD_184812 | JGI IMG/M metagenome (GOLD analysis project Ga0209603, IMG submission 184812) | Pelagic marine microbial communities from North Sea - COGITO_mtgs_120607 (SPAdes) (version 2) | ecosystem: Environmental > Aquatic > Marine > Epipelagic ... | reverse complement strand
ATAGTCAAGCATTTATATATAAGACAATTTTTGATAAGGATTTTTTATTCGTAGTAATAGATAAAAATACGCATCAAATAGGTATCTTTGATTGTTCTGATGATTTTTACAGAAGAGGACAAGACAAGGTTCAAAGAGCGGTTGAAGCCTATGAGTTATTTTTCGACTCAGAAGACTTTGATCCAAATCAATTTTTTATAACTAAAACCCTTTAAGCAATGGCAGGAATAATAACCGGTAGTATAAACCTAAGTGATATACCCAAGGATAAAATAATCGAGGGTAAGAAAGGTAAGTATTTACCTATATCGATTTCGATAAATGATGAACTTGACCAATTTGGTAATCAAGGACCAATTTCAGTTAGTCAAAGTAAAGAAGAGCGAGAGGCTAAGTCTGCAAAGACTTATTTAGGTAACATTAGAGTTGTATGGGGTAACGGTGTTATGCCTGAACCCGCACCTAGAAATGGTCAAGCAGCACCAGCCGCTCAAGCTCCAGCTCCAGTAGTTGATAACGATCTACCTTTTTAAGGTATGAACGTACAGACCACTGAGATAAATGGTTTTCTTATTGATGCATTTAATCAATATGATCTAGAAGAAGGTAAGACACAGGGGGTTTGTCCCTTGTGTTCTTCTGATAGGAAGGCAGCTAATAAGAAATCTAAGTGTGCGAGCTATGATTGGGAGAGAGGCTTAGGTACATGCCATAACTGCGATACCACATTTCAATTACATACATACCAACGTAAAGGTGCTAGTGAAAAGGTTTACGTAAGACCAGGAGTTGACACCATTATGAAAGTTGATACCAAAGTTGAGGAGTGGTTTAAGTCTAGAGGCATATCTAAAACAACACTTGATAATCTACGTGTGAGCGAAGGTATGGAGTGGATGCCACAGACTGGACAAAGCGAAAATACTATTAGATTCAATTATTTCATGGGTGATCAGTTGATCAACATTAAATATAGAGATGGTAGGAAGAACTTCAAGTTATTTAAGGGTGCAGAGAAAATATTCTACAATATAAATTCAGTTGTAGGGTACGACTCATGTATTATAGTTGAAGGTGAAATGGATGTGTTAGCTTTTCATGAAGCTGGTATTAAGAATGTTATATCAGTTCCTAACGGAGCTACATTAAACTCCAACAACCTTGATTACTTAGATAATTGCATAGACTACTTTGAAGATAAGACTAAAATAGTTTTAGCAGTAGATGCAGATGAAGCAGGACAATCACTTAGACAAGAGTTTATAAGAAGACTCGGTGCTGAGGTTTGTTTTTTAGTTGATTTTAACGGTTGCAAAGATGCTAACGAATATCTGTTAGAGCACGGACCCAAGAAATTAATAAAGGTTATAGATTCTGCTATACAGGTACCGCTAGAAGGTGTCAGTACGTTGAAGGATGTAGAAGATGAGTTAAAGGATTTTGTTATAAACGGTTTTAAACCAGGTTTTCAAATTGGCATAGACAACTTCGATAAAATATTCTCTACATATACAGCACAATTTATAACAGTAACAGGTATACCAAGTTCAGGTAAGTCAGATTTTGTAGATCAAATGGTAGTTGGTTATAATAAGAACTACCAATGGAAAACAGCATTTGCATCACCTGAGAATCATCCAGTATACCTACATGCTCATAAGTTAATGCGTAAAGTTTGGGGCGCAATGCCTAAGTCATCTGAAATAGATGGAGCCAGATGGAAAGAAGTAACAGAGCATGTTAATGATAACTTTTTCTTTATAGACATGGATAAATATAATCTTGATGCAGTATTGCGTAAAGGAGCTGAGCTCGTTAAGCGTAAGGGTATCAAGTGTTTAGTTATAGATCCTTTCAATAAAGTTCGACAAGCAGATGCATCAGGAGATGTCAATGTTTATACATTGGAGTATCTTAGTAAGATAGAAGTTTTCGCTAAGAAGTATGACGTGCTAGTTATTGTTGTAGCTCACCCTACTAAAATGTACAAAGATAAAGAAGGAAAGATGGAAGAACCTACGATGTATAACATCAAAGGTGGAGGTGAATGGTATGATGCTAGTTACCACGGTCTTTTAGTACATAGGGATTATGAAGCTAAAACCACGAAAGTAAAAGTACTTAAAGTTAAATTCCAAAACCTAGGCGAGAATGGTGCTGAGGCTCACTTTACGTGGGAACCTCGATCAGGCAGCTTTATACCAGCAGCTGTTGCACAAGACTCACCTATGCCTTGGGATTAAAGCCTGATTATATGGGACCATACAAAGCAACGCAGGAAGATTTAGACATCAGAATGTGGTGTTTCAGGAATAGCATATCAGTTGTTCCTGTTCAAGTTAAATACGGTAAAAGACAATGGTACGTTGAGATAAGCGTAAATGGCAAAATTAGTTTGTCACCACAGTCTTATAACCACTTGGATATATGGAACAAAGTACTTGAGTTTAGAAAATATTACTATAAAAAATATGCGAAATAAATTTTATAATGCTAATGAAGTCTTTAACCACTTTTGGTTTAAGATACAAAGCAGAGGTATTGATTTTGATAATACACTAGCTATGTTTAATGTAGGATTTGAAATACAACATCCTTTAAAAAATACTATTGAAACACCTTGGCGTGATTGGAATAAAAAGTATGCTGAAGCTGAATGGCAATGGTATTTATCAGGTGATCCTAGTATAAAAAAGCTAGGTGAAATATATGGTAAAGTTCCTAAGATATGGGAGCGTATGGCAGATGATAAAGGCGAGGTTAGATCAAACTACGGTTGGCAATGGCAACGTAACAATCAAATAGATAAGGTAGTTAAGTTATTAAAAGAAAAGCCTGATACTAGAAAAGCATCTATAAGTATATATGATGCTAAAGAGTTTGATACTTACAGTAGCGATACACCTTGTACTTATGCGGTCAACTTTACGATATCACAGAACAGATTAAATATGTCTGTTGTAATGCGATCTAACGATCTGTGGTTTGGTTTCTGTAACGATCAATATTGTTTTTCAATGTTACATAAAATGATTGCAGACGCGTTGTCTATGGATCAAGGAACGTATTACCATTTTGCTCAGAATTTTCATATATATATAAAACAATTAAAAGATCATGCTGGATACTAATAAAAGATATCATTTGTATCATATACCGGGTAAAAAGATAGGTGTTACCTGTAATCTTAATAACCGGGTTACTAAACAACAAGGATATAAAAATCATGAATATGAAGTGTTAGAGTCATCTAATGATATAAATTATGTATCTTTGAGAGAACATGAATTACAGGAAGAGTATGGTTACATAAAAGACATGAAACCTTATTCAGAAGTAGTTAAATCTAGAATTAAAATTAAATCAAATAAAATGAGTAACAAAAAAATAGTAACTTCAAGTAGTGCAACAACTACTTTTCACTGCCCAATAGTAGATCTTAGATCGCATTTAATTACCAATATAGAATATAGTTGGGAAATACAAAAAGGTAAAACTGTTTCATTAAATCAATCAAACATTGATTGGATATTAAAAAATGCTAACAGGTCTCAATTTGGAGATGATAAATGTTACGTATACAACAAGCCTTTTATAGATCAGATGGATGAAATAGTTGAGCTTGATCCAATAATGCAAGATAGGTTTTATCTAATACGTTCTTGGGCAGTTGAAAAAGGTATATACAAAAGTGGCGATTCAAAAACGCAATATGTTAAATTAATGGAAGAAGCAGGTGAGTTAGCTAAAGCTCTACTTAACAGAGATGAACCTGAAATTATCGATGCTATCGGTGATATGGTTGTAGTGCTAACAAATCTAGCTAAGCTAGAAGGCTTTGATATTGAAGACTGTATTGACTCTGCATACAATGTTATTAAAAGCAGACAAGGTGAAATGATTAATGGAACATTTGTAAAAAGAGAGTCGTTATGAGTAAATCAGAATTTTCAAAGATAGAGTTTAGAGATCCAGTTGTAAGGCGTGTTGTAGAAAAGTTTGTAGACAGATCAAACTTAGGGTTTCAAAAGTACGGTAGATCATTAGATGGTGAAAGACGAGGTGGTCATAAAGACTTAGTTGGTTACCTTAACGATATACAGGAAGAGCTGATGGATGCAGTGCTATACCTACAAGCTGCACGTGAAGAGTTATCTGATCTTCATGAAGATGAACTTGTTCGTAAGTTAAAAGAAAATTATGGCGAAGAACAGGTATTCGAAGATTAGGAGAAAGAAAGGTCCAGTAACAGCTAGGAAGGTAATATGCGATGGTATTACCTTCGCTTCTGGCCTTGAGAAATATATGTACATCGCATTAAAAAAAGCAAAACTTAAATTTAAATATGAAGGAGAAAATTTTACACTGGTTGAATCGTTTAACTTTAACCGTGCAGCTCATGAGCGCCAGAATAATGGAAAAGGTGAGTATATTGATAGAGGTAATAAAAAGGTTCTAGGTATAAAATATACACCTGATTTTGTAGGTGAAAACTTTATAATAGAAACAAAAGGTAGAGCTAATGAATCTTTTCCTATGAGATGGAAATTATTTAAAAGACATCTTATAGAGACAGGTGACAATAGGCTACTATATAAACCACAGACCAATAAGGAGTGTGACAGAACTGTAGAATTAATATTGAAAAATCAAACATGGGATTATTTGAACAAAGAATAGCATACAAGCCTTTTGAGTACCCTGAGTATTATACTGAGGGTTGGCTGAAACAAGCTCAAGCATTTTGGTTACACACAGAAATACCAATGTCAGGAGATGTTAAAGATTGGAACGAAAGATTAACACCTGAAGAGAAAAACCTAGTAGGTAATATACTATTAGGTTTTGCACAGACAGAGTGTGCAGTATCAGATTACTGGACACAAAATGTAGTATCATGGTTTCCAAAACATGAGATACAGCAGATGGCTATGATGTTTGGTTCGCAAGAAACAATACATGCAGTAGCTTATAGTTATTTAAATGAAACCTTAGGACTAGATAATTTTGAAGCATTTTTACACGAGCCTGCAACGGCTCAGAGATTTGATAATCTCGTTGGATACGAAGGAACCGAGAAACTTGGGATTGCACGATCGCTTGCAATCTTTTCCGCTTTCGCAGAGGGTGTTAGCCTTTACAGTGCTTTTGCTGTTTTATATTCTTTCCAAATGCGTAACCTACTTAAAGGGATAGGTCAGCAGATGAAATGGAGTGTGAGAGATGAAAGTCTTCATAGCAAAATGGGTTGTAGGTTATTTAACCATATGTGTGAGGAAGATTCTGGATTAAGAAGTGAGACTGAAGGAGCAATTAAACTTGCTGCACAAGCCATGGTTGAGTTAGAAGAGAATTATATAGATAAGATGTTTGAGATGGGTGACATCGAAGGTATCAAGTCATATGATTTAAAACAATTCATAAGAAAAAGATGTAACGAAAAGCTAAGAGAGTTAGGTTATACTGATATGTTTACTTTTGATGAAAAGGCAGCAGCAGAACTTGATTGGTTTTATCATCTTACTGGTGGTCATACACATACAGACTTTTTTGCAATGAGACCAACTGATTATAGCAAAGCAAATGAAGGAGAAGATTTCGAAGATATTTGGTAAAATAGAAAGCCAATTAGTTAGAAAAAGAAGTCTTTCACCTTTAGAAAAAATATATGAAAGACTTGGCTATATGGGTAGTGGTTTTTTAATTGCTGCTCAATGGACTATATCAGCTGAACTTTATGTAGTAGGATTTATACTAGTAATTGTTCAGACAGTTTCAAGAAGACAATGGAATTTAGTAACATTAAACCTAAATGGTTTAGTAGCTTGGTTAATACACCTTTTAAAATAAAAAATAAATGACTAGTAGTAATAGATGGATTAAAGGAGAAGATTACCCTGCGTGGGCAGATGGTGATGTTTATAAGAAAACAATTCAAGGAGGTTATTTACTCCCTGATGAGACACCGCGTGATGCATACAAACGTGTTGCAACAGCCGTCTCGAGACGTTTAGACAAGCCAGAGATGGCAGATAAATTTTTTGAATATATATGGAACGGTTGGTTGTGTTTGGCATCTCCTGTGTTGTCTAATACAGGCACAGACAGAGGCTTACCGATTAGTTGTTTCGGTATAGACGTAGCAGATTCAATATATGATATTGGTACTAAAAACCTAGAGATGATGTTATTAGCTAAACACGGTGGAGGCGTTGGTATTGGTATTAACCAAATCAGACCTGCAGGTGCAAACATTACGGGTAATGGAACGTCTGACGGAGTAGTACCATTTTGTAAGATATATGATTCAACTATATTAGCTACAAACCAAGGATCAGTGAGACGAGGTGCTGCAAGTGTTAACTTGAATATTGAGCACGCTGATTTTGAGGAGTGGTTAGAGATTAGAGAACCAAAGGGTGATGTAAACAGGCAATCACTTAATATGCATCAATGCGCTGTGATCGGTGATAAGTTTATGCGTAAGCTTAGTTCAGGTGATAAAGTTGCTAGAAGAAAGTGGAGTTCGTTGTTACAGAAACGTAAAGCAACAGGTGAGCCATATGTAATGTTTAAAGGTAATATAAACAAAGTAAATCCTCCAGCATATAAAGATAATGCTTTGAAGGTATTTATGACAAACATATGCTCTGAGATAGCATTACATACAGATGAGAACCATAGCTTTGTATGTTGTTTATCTAGTTTAAACCTAGCTAAGTATGATGAGTGGAAAGATACAAATCTAATATATGATAGTACTTTCTTCTTGGATGGTGTAATGGAAGAGTTTATACAAAGAGCTAAGGGTTTAAAAGGCTTTGAAAACGCTGTTAGATCTGCTGTAAAAGGTAGAGCTGTAGGTCTAGGTGTTTTAGGGTGGCATACATATCTACAAGAGAAACATCTACCATTTGAAGGATTATTAGCGCAACATGAAACACGAAGAATATTTAGCCAAATTAAAATCGAAAGCGAACGAGCTAGTATGGCTCTTGCTAATCAGTACGGGGAACCGCTCTGGTGTGTTGGTACGGGATTTAGGAATACTCATCTTAGAGCTATTGCTCCTACTGTTAGCAACAGTAAGCTTAGTGGTAATATTAGTCCCGGCATTGAGCCTTGGGCTGCTAATGTATTTACTGAGCAGAGTGCGAAGGGTACTTTTATACGTAAAAATCCTACTCTGGAAAAGTTCTTAGATAAGTTAGGTAAGAATACTAGTGAAGTTTGGGAGAAGATATTAGCTGACGGTGGATCCGTTCAGGATGTCAAAGAACTTGACGATGATGCTAAGGAGGTATTTAAAACTTTTAAAGAGCTTAATCAACTAGAAATAGTTAATCAAGCTGGGATTAGACAACAATATATAGATCAAAGCGTTAGCTTAAATCTAGCTTTCCCATCTCAGGCAGATCCTAAATTTATAAACAAAGTACATCTTGAGGCTTGGAAAAAAGGTATTAAAACCTTATATTATATGAGAACTGAATCAGTTCTTAGAGGTGATATAGCTGAAAGAGCCATGGATGAAGAATGTTTAAGTTGTGATGGCTAAAGGCTAAAAGTTATAACTATATGCTATACACGAATACCAATTAGACATAAATAAATTTTAATGATGAAATTATTGAATTTTTTCATCATTAAAATTAATTTTGTAGCTCAAAAACGTTAATATATGAGCCATATTGTAGAATTTAATGAGCTACAATCGGCTTTATTTTTTTACACAATTGTTTACCATCTTAGTTTTACCACCCTTAGTCTTCTTACCACTAGGTGATTTCTTTTTGCCTTTGGCTACATAGCCTGACCAACAAGAACTTTTCTTTTTTTTCATCATAATATTAACATTTCCATCGTTTACGAGCTGCTTTACCTCTTTCACCAGTCCAACCTTTTGATCTAGCACAGAATGATTTTCTTCTTCCAGCGGCTTTACTACCTGCTTTAACTTTTCCAGTAACTGCTGTTTTTAATTTACTACCAGGGTTTTTCTTTTTGTATGCAGCAACGCCTTTAGCCGTCATACCTGCACCTTCTTTAGTACTTCTAAAGTTTCTACCCTTACCCTTTGTTGTTTTTCTAATAGCCATTACTTACAAGTACAGTTACACTCAGTACAACAATCAGTTACGCTAATACTGACAAAATCAGCATCACTCATCTTCTGATATAACCTCTTAAATGCTGGTCCTGAGCTAGTTAAGTTATTATCTTCATTAAATCTATTTGATTTAACTGAATCGCCTACCAAAAGGCATCCATCAGTATGATCATCATCATTTCCTATGTGTATGTAAACATATTGAAAACCTGGTACATCTTGAAGCATAAAGTGAAAATCAAACCAAGGATATTTTTTACGGTATTTTTCAGTTAATCCACTAATTACCTCACGCTTTTCAACTTTATAAGTTCCAGCAGGTATCCTAGTTTCACCTTTTATCTTCTCAGCACGATACTCATCTTCTAATGTAAAGCATTCAAACTCTCCATCAACAAACATTAATCCTAATGTAGTATCACTTTGACCACTAAATCGTTTTAGTTCTAATTTCATTATCTATCTTTTTTACTGTAAAGGTCTTTTTGTAAATCTTCTACATGACTCCTAAGATCCTTAACATCTTGTTCTAAGTCTTTAACATGATCTAACATCCAAGCATGATTTAAATCATACTCTGTTCTATCTATGGCTGCTGGTGGTAACATTTTAGCATCTTCAATATCCATTTGTAACTTTACATACATGCTACCTAATGTGAATACTGCAGCTATAATCAAACCTATTGATTTCAGTGTTAAGTGAAAATCAGGCTTACCATCTCCATCTACATCAACCCCCATATTTGTACTTCCTCCTAGTTCTGTTGCCATATTTTTAACTTTTTGTATATTGTTATTATTACTTGTTTAAATTATTTATTAAGCTCTAAAGTTCTTTTGTTTCTTTTTTCAGCAGCCGTCATTTTACGACCTTGGTTTTTTCTTCTAGTTGCAGCAGCTTTCTTATAACCCGCTTCTTTTCTTTGATCTTGCGCTCTTTCTTTTATTAAAAGACCATCTGAGTTTTTTAAGTCAAGATCCCAAGTACTAAAACCAAACATTAAGGCTGTTTTTTGCCAACCTTTAGTTGTATTATCTAAAGCATAACTAGCATTACTTACTTTTTTTATAACCCTATCTAAAGGTACATTTACAACAGAAAGAGCATAACCAGCCATCATATAAGCAGGGTTATCAATAATATTTTTTGATCCTCTCAAACCAATACTCTCTTTTTTGCCAAACTTTTTTGGATTTAATGTACCAGGATAAAAACCTCTTTCTTTTATAAGATCCTTTTGAAACTCATATGTTTTTTGTACCTTATATCCTTTTGAAAACTTAGAACCTACAGCTGGTGCAACATTTAGCATTGATAAAAGAACATAGGTATAGTCTTTGCCCCAGCTCTTACTTTCTTGTTTATGTATTTCAAAAACAGTATTTTTTAACATTGCAATTATAGCTCCATGATATCCAGCACCTTTTAATATAGTATCAGCCATACCGTTAGCAGTTCTTAAGATTTTTTGTTTATCTTTTTCATCATCATCACTACTACCAAGTGCTACTGCAAATAATGCACTAGATAAAGCGTTAAAAGTAAAGTTTTGAACAAATGAATAATAAAGTATTTTTGATACATTTTCTTTAGTATTACCTCTATTATTTGCTATATCTAATGCAGCCTTCTTTATAAGTCTGTTGTACTGCATAGATGTATTTTGAAAGGATAATACCCATCTACTAAATTTATTAGCTTGTTGCTCGGATACCATAGCTGGATCTGATGACTGCTGACTTTGATCAGTAATTTCTGAAAAGTCTTCAAAAGCTTTTGCTTCAGCTTCCTCTTTTGTTAAACCATTATCTTTTATATATGTGTTTATTCTATTTCTATAAAAAGTAGCACCACCGGTTGCTATAGCTAAACTATCAACAGCTTGAGTTGGTGTAAAACCAAGTTTAAGTAAATACCTTAATGCTGCTTTAAAGCCATCTTTTTGGCCTTCTATTGATCTAACTAGCTCAGCTTGATTAACATCCATTTTAAAACCTTTTCTTCTTTGTTTTAATTTGTCAGAGTTAAACAATGTAACAACATCAGCATAATACTGTGGTACATTAGCAAATGCTTTGCCAGCCGCATATATATTGTTATCACTCCAATTAACATAGTTAGCAGCTGATAGAGTTTGAAGTGCTGCTGATCTCATATTAAAGAACATTATAGATCCAACAGAACCATTTAGAAAATCAGCAAAAGCGTTAGCTCTAGCATCTTCTGATCCAAAATTTCTATTAGTACCTTTTTCCATTCTAAAAAGTATATCTTCTAAAGAGTTTCTAAACCTGCTACCATATATAGCTTCTATCTTATTTAAGTTTTGCTTGTTAAATATTTCTTTATAATTGTCTGTAAATTCTTGTAAAAATTGTTTTCTACCTATTTTATCAGAAATACTATTTAAATCACTAGCTATATTATCAATGACCCAGTCTCTATTAGGATCAATCCAACCTTTTTCTTGACCAGATATAAGTCCAACACCTCTAGCAAATTGTTGTAATTCACGATCTTTAGCTACAGCAAAAAAAGCATCATTTATTAATTTTCTACCTTCTGCTGTTTCTGGTTCTAAACCAGTTTCTGCCATATCAAAACCACCACTTTTCCAAAGAAATATTCTTATAGCTTGATCATATGTGAAATCAGTACCAGGCATTTTTTTATTTAGCTTTTTAACTACTTTAGGATGTTTTTTTCTAAGATCCTTATAATCGTTTTCCATTTTCTGCTTAGCAGATTCTAACTGTGCTATACCTCTTTTGTAAGGTTTGTTTAATGTTTCTTCAAAAAATTGCTTATGTAAATCTCCTTGAGCACCCTTACCCATAAAAGAATACATTAGACCCATAAAATCTTCTGCAGATGGTGGAACATAAAGTTTATATTTACCAATGCTAGCACCTTTTTGTCTAGCTATAACTTCTGGTATAACTTTATCAGCCGCTGCTAATACGGTTTTACCACCTTTTGTTTCTTCTATTATACCATTAAATCTACCACTTAAATCAGCATCACTCTTAGAAAGTTCGTCTTGCTTTGTTTCTTGTTTTTTTACTTCTACTATTTTAAGAGGAGGTAATTTTTCTTCACTTTCTTGTATTGCTTTAATAACTCTCTTATCATTATACCTAGCGGCTAAATAATATCCATCAACCATCTTAGCTTTTATAGCTTTGTTATTAGCGTCTTTAGGCAAATGTGATTTAAAATATTTACTTATTATTTTATCATATGTTTTAGGTATAATAGCAACTCTAAAATCTTCCATTATTTGATCAAACGTAGTATTACTACCGTCTTTATTTAATATATAAAGACCAAGTATTTCTTGTATAACTTGCCTAGCGGGTTTAACATGCTCATAAACATAATCCTTATAATTATTTGGGTTTAAATTTTCAATTTGTAAATTTGGTATTGCAGCTGTTCTAACTAAAGCATCTGTGTTAGAATTAAATGTCATTAGTATCATACCAAGATCATTTTTGCTTATTTTATTTTTTTCATATAAATCTTTTAAAGTATCAACTATTTGTCTAAACCCTTCCCTTTGATCTTCTGCTTGACGAATTCTATCTTGTTGTTGTTCACCAAACTTAACTTCATATCGTTGATTAAAAACAGTAGGTAATGTTGTTTCAACCTTATTTATAATTGCCGATTGCGAACCTGATTTATAAGATGCATTAGGTATAAAATTTTTGAAAAAATCAAGTCTACCTCCTACTAAAAAATACTTTAAAGAACCATCCACAACTTCAAATCCACCTGTTTCTAAATTTAATTTAAACCCACCTGATCTAAGCCCATAAGCTCCTTTAACCGTAGGTCCTATATATTTCAAAGCTGAATCAACACCTATTCTTTCAATTAAAAGTTTAAATGATTCTCTAGCAGATTTTATTTGTTCTTCACTTCGAAAATCTAAACTTCCTTTTTCTAAATCTAATATACCTTGAAAAGTTCTTTTAAAAGTTCTACCTAAAGTTTCTTCGTATATGTACTTTCCTAAAGTAAGTTTACTTTTGCTTTTCTTCCAAGCTTTAGCAGATTTTTCCATCTGCTCTAATATAAGATCTTCATATTCAAAGTTATAGGCTGCAAACGCTTCTTTGTATGCCTTTTTTATATCTTTTGGATTATTTAATGTTATAAAACTATTAGAACCTTTTTTAAAATCATCGTATGTTTTTCCATACATTTGATCAGCAATAGCTTGACTCAACATTAATTCACTTTTGCCAGCACCAATATCTGCTATTTGCTGACTACTTCCTTCATCAGGTTTCAATTGTTCTCTAACTGTAGTGTTAGTAACTAACTTACCAAACATTATAGCTAAACCCTTGGCTGTTTGAGCTTGTGGTGATTGTACAAAAACCTTATCAGGTATAGTTCCATCAGGTAGTATACCAAGCTCTTGTCTAAACTGTTCTTTAGTAACTGGAGCTAAGTCATATATAGGTAAACCAGATGCTGTATCTATTCTATCACCTTTTTTATAAAAAGATGTTAACACATTAGTAGGTAAACCAGTAGATGTACCATATAACTTCTGAGTTACTGCTTTATCTACTACAGCACCTTTAGGAAATATCTTTACAAAATCATCAAACATTTCATCAAGATTTCTCATTGTATTCTTGAGTTCACCTTGAGTAAAATTGTTTTTAGGAATTAATTTTTTTGCTGGTATCTGAAATCTTTCAGCTGTTGTTTCTGGAGATAAATCAGGTAATGATTTAAAGCTTGTTTTTTCAGAACCAAAATCAGGCATATTATTACTTATTGTTTCCGTGGCTTTGCTAGATAAATCATCATCCATTAAAGTTCTTGGATCAATTAGACCCTCAACCCTCTGCGCTTCAACTTCAGCGTCTTCTTCTGTCTGTGTAGTTTCTTCTTGAGTTGTTTGAAAATCTAAACTTGTTTCGGCTAAAAACTCAGTATCAACTGTTGAATAACTTTGTTCAAACTTTTCTTTTAATATACCTTCAAAAAGTTTAACAGCCCTCATGGGTAATATTTTGGCTACATATGCAGCTATTGGTACAGATCCGTCATATGTTCTAAATAAATCAACTAATCCACCTTCATCAAACTTAAGCCTATCAGACATTTCCTGTTCGTTATATCCAGGTACCGCTCTTCTTTTATTTACTATTTTAGATATTAAAGGGTCGAACAAACCTTCTTCAACAGCACTCCAAACACCCTGAGCACCTTCCTGATCATATATATCTTGTGCTCTTTTAGATTGCTCTTTCATTCTGGGTGTTATCTCAGATTTACTAAAACCTTCTTTTACTTCACCTTTTGATTTAGTAAGTACTTTTTTATTTCCTCTAATAGCATCTAAGTCTTCTTTGCTTAAACTACCATCACCAAGTTTTTTAGCAATACCACCAATAAATTGTATTACATCTGTTTCACCTTGAAAATCTATCTTAGCCTTATCACCTCTTTTACCAATCATCATTTTATTTACCAATGATGAAAATAACCCAGTAAAACCTCTTGACTTTTTAGATTTAAGATCTATAGTTCCATCAGCTACTCTTTCAATAAAATTAGCAACAATTTCACTTGATTTTTTATCAGCTGTCTGATTACCAAATAAACCACTAAACATTTTGTCGTAAGCTGCTCTATTTGTCTCTCCAGTCCATCTAATTATAACGTCAGCCAACTCTTTCATTTGTTCAGAGTTGTTATCTATTTTTAATAATTCAGTAAAAATACCATGACCTATTTCGTGTACACCAGTTCTGGTTCTACGATTATTTACCATTTGATCTCTTATAAGAACTACTTCATTTTTTTGATTAGGATCAGCTGTTTGTAAGTTATAACCGTTAGAATTTTTTACAACGTTTAGTTTTATTTTTGATGGTTGTCTTTTTTCTTTTTCAGCTTTTTTATTCTCTGCTTCTTGAGATTCATCTTTTCTTTTATCTTCATAAGCCTGAGCTTCTTCAGCTGTTTGAAATTCAATTACTTTAGCGTTTAAGTAATCAACAGAACCTAAACCAGTTTCTGCTATTAATGATTTTGTATTAGTTATATCAGCAGTAACTTGTCTTTGTATATATATGTCAAAAGATTTCTTTTTTAAATCTTTTTCACTAACTATATCTTCTGGTGATAAATCTTTATCTTCCCTAATTACTTTTTCAGCTTCTTTTCTTATTTCGTCGTATTGCTTAGGATCTGATTCTTGTAAATAATGATATTGATTACCAAAGTCTTTTGGATTTTTAAATAAATCAACAGCTCTTTGATAACGATCAAATCTTTCTTTTAATGGTTTTAGTTTTTCATTTTTAGATTTCTGACTTTCATCACTGTTTATTATTTCTTCAGCTTCAATTCTTAATTTTTCTTGTGTATCTATAGCGCTAACATGAAGTTTATAACTTTCTTCTGATAACTTATCTCTCATATTACCATCTAGCTCATATAAAATATCGTCGTTTTGCTCCTTTAATTCTTTTAATTTTTTATTTAATGCTTTTTTGTCTTCTTTAAAATTAGTTCGTTCTTCTACTTTTTCACCTTTTAAAGCAGCCACTTTTTCAAAGAAAGGTACTTCAGGATGCTTACTTTTAAATTCAGCATTTAACTTACCCATTTCTGATATGTTTTTCCTATACGTAGAGTATGAATCATAATCAGCAAACTTACTAGCTGCTGCTGCTCCAAGTACAGGTGCTGCAGACATGCTAAACCCAAATAAGCCCCCAGAGAAAACTGCATGACCTACATTTTCTAATACTGGTCTACCAGTTATTAAGTTTTGGGCTATTGAAGTTAAACCTTCTGTTGAAGACTCCATAAAAGTAGGTACTACAACCCCGTTCCATGCATTTTCTTTTATGTACTTTCTAAAACCAACTTTAGCTACTTCTCTTTTTCCAGCTTTACTAAATAATGTTGCTCCTTGTTTTAATATTTTAGCTGTTGGTAAACTACCTAGTACACCTTCAGCTAATCCAAAACCAGTTCCAATTAAAAACTTTTCAGTATTACTATATTCAATATCATTAAACTTATATTTATCTTTTTTGGACATCATCTCCTCGTAATCCATGTCTGATATTTGATTACCAGCAGAAGATACACCAATAACACCTACACCAGCAACTCCCGTAGCCATCATAGTAGCTATTATAGGTGCCTGTGTACTTATCTCTTGCATTAGAAACTCACCAAAGTTACCATCTTTAAATGCATCTTTAAATTGAACGTCAGGAGCATAGTTAAATCTTTCTTTCTCCATATCAATCCTATGCTGGATCTGAGTTCTTTTCATCTTATCCGCTGCTACTATACCTAGTACACCTAATCCCATACCAGCACCAGTATTAACACTAGCCTCAGCTATATAGGATGCTGTTCCCAACACTATTCCTTTAGTAACATTATAGGCTGAGTTTGCGTTTTTACTTAAAGAATCATAATCTCTTCTTAGCAAATCAAATTCTAGTTCTAAATCAAACTTTTCTTTTAAATTACTATTATAATTTTCTCTGTTATTTTGATATGAATCATACATACCGCCTATAAGATTAGATTCTTTACTTACAAATTTATAAGCCATGGTATACTTATCAACCACTGATTTTGGTACTTTTTTACCATTAAAAGTAAATTGCTCTTCACCTTCAGCACCAGATCCAAATATAAAATTAGGATCATTTAAGTCTTTTTCAATTTTTTCTTTGTATTTAAATTGTTCGGACTCTTCAAGTAAGGTTTTTCTAGCTATAAACGAATCATAATCTTTATTTATTTTTATTTGATTTTCATCAAAGTTATAGTCATCATTTAAGATTTTGTAATCTAACCTATTCTTACCTAAAAATTCTTTTTGTTTTTTTGGTGTTAATGATTTTATAAATTGATCTGTCTCATACTTCTGTAAATCTACTATTTCTTGGTCAGCTAATCTTCTTCTTAATGTGGATTCAAGTTGCTCATCAGATGGTACTTCACCGTTTATTTCAGATAACTCTACTTTAAGGTTTTTAAGCTCTTCCTCATAAGGTTTTTCTATTATATTTTCATCTGGAAGATAAACCCCCATGCCAACATATTGACCCATTTTTGTTGTTTCTACTTCATCAAAAAGAGTTTTATCACTATATTTATCTTCTATTTCTTGAGTTCTTTTTTTAACTTCTAAACTTTCGTTGGCTTTGTCTAATTGTTGATATGTAAAATCTTGATCAACAAAGTCTTTTTTAGGCGCATAAACACCCATGCCAACATAGCTAGGTAAAGAACTTTCTTGTTTTTTGACTTTTTGCTTTTCTTTTTCAGGATTTTTTTCTTCTATGTTATTTATTGCAGAATCAAAATCAGTGTCAAATTCTTTTCCTTCATCAGGTTTTATAGCCTCTGAAGTTATTTTACTTGACTTCATATAATCCTCAACACTTAGTCCTTCGGATTCAGCATTAGTTTTTATTTGCTCAAAAGATATTTCAGAACCGTTTAAATAGAATTTATTCATATATATATGTTAATTTCTGTTAAAAGCCCAAAGTAAGTTACTTGGATTTGTATCATCTTGACTGAACAACTGCTCTAATGTGTAAGAACCTTCTCCTGCGGATGTATTAGAAATTTCGTATTTTCCATTTCCAAAAACATCATATGATAGTACTAAATTCTCACCTTGTACACCTCCAATTACTTTTCTTAAATCATTCTCTAAATTTTTCATTTCTTTGTAATGAGGATTATTTTCATCAGGTTTACCTATACTTCCTTTTTGCTCTAAAGCTTTTAATCTACTATAGTAACTAGATGAAGTACCTTCTAAAGTATTTTCAACTACTCTGTTACCTAAAGCCTTTATACCTTCATACGATTTTCTATCTTTATAAGCAGCCTCAGTTTCCTTACTTTTACCACCTGAAGCCGCGGCTTTTGCAGCAGCTTTTTTAGCAGCTTCTTCTTGTTTTGTATCATAAAGATCTTTTCTACCCTCGTAAACAGTTTTAGCAGTATTATACAAAAGGCTTTTAGGATTTTCTTTTGTACCAAACAAATAATCAACAGCTTCTTGTTTTGCTTTTAATCTTTCTTCATCATTTTTACTTTGTAAACCTGCAATAATACCTTCGTTGCCTTCTCTTAAATCAACACCTGGTATAATACTATCTGACAACATAGTTAATAGTTGATCGGTAGATTGTGTACCTGGTTTTGAAAGTTCTTCTCTATATAAATTGAAGTTTTGTTGCAGGTTAGTATCATCAAAAGCTAAACCTTTATCACCATCCTTAAATAATTGATCAGTTATAGACTTAAAACTAGTTCCTATTGATGGATCTTTTACTCTAGCCAAAGAAGAATTATACTTATCTGTATTAACATACATAGGGTTACCATCTACATCAACACCACTTTCTATTACATAAAAACCATTTTCGTCAATTTTAGAATTATAAGTTTCTTCTAAAAAACCGTTTGTTTTTTGTAAAGTATCATCATCATTAGCTCTAGAATAATTACCACTAAGCTCTAATGTAGCTCTTTCCTCCATTAATGCATTTAAATCATTAAAGCTAGAAACAGTATTTTGCATTGAAGTTCTTATTTTCAATAAACCATCTTGTGCTTCAGCATATTCAGGTGTATCTACACCAAAAGTATTCATTGTATTAAAATAACCTTTAGATGAATCTCTCCATAATTTTGCTTGACCAAGTATAACTTCTTGTTGTTTTTTGGTTTTAGCAGCACCACTAGCTAGACTTACGTTTTGTTCAAACTTGTCTATAGCTAGTTTACCCGCAGCAGCTTGCTTTTCTCTTTTTAAATCATCTTTTTCTTTTTGAGCTCGCTTTATATCTCCAGCTTTAGATATACCTTCAGATATCTTACCTAAACCATATTGTATGTTTTCACCAAGCTTATAGTCAACTTCATTGTTCTTGTATGCTTGACTTGCACTTTTTATTAATCCTGCATCTGCTGCCATAATTTTATTTTTAATTTTCTGCTTGTATTCCAGGTATTGCTGATCCCAGCATACCCATACCACCACTTACTAATCCACCAAAAGCATCAGCTGTTTGTTGCCTTGCGGCTTGCATCTGTGCATTGGCAGCACCTTTTTGTTCACCAGCTAAACCAAATAATGTTGATCTTCTATCAAACTCCATACCTTGAACAGCCATAGCACCTTGTCTTTGTTGCATTTGGTTTTGAGCTGCTTGATTAATAAACATTTCTTGATTTCTAGTTTGTGCATCAACCGAAGCCATTTGATTAGCTTGAGCCATTTGTGCTTGAAACTGAGAAGCCTGTAGTCCCGCTGCTTGATTAGCACTTGACTCTTGTGCTATCGCTTGTTGTATTTGTGATGCTTGACTTGCCGCTGCTTGGGCATTTTGAGATTCTTGCATACCTATAGATGCCGATGCTTGTTGTAGGTTTTGACTTTGTTGTCCAGCCATAGCTTGTGCTAACGCTGCAACCCCACTACCACCAGCAGCACCTCTCATACTCCCAAGAGTGTTTGCTAAACCTTGTTGTTGCTGTTGAGCTTGAAACTCGGCTTGTTGAGTGTTTACGGTTAGATCTTCTGCCGTGTTTTCCATTCTAGAAGCAAAGTTTTGCATGTTATCTGCTCTTTGCTGAACACCAACACCAAAGTTATCTAGGTCTGCAGCAAAGTTTTGAGCCCCTGCAGCTGTGTTTTGCAAGTTATCAAACTTGTTTTGAAACTGAAAACTTTTGTAAGATTTCATTTCCCTGTTAAAATTTTTATTGGCTTCTCCCTGAGCATCTCTTGCTCTTTTTTTAGCCTTAGCACCTCCTATTAAACCAGCTGTTGTACCTATAACAGCCATTGATCCTCCTATTATTGCAAACGCCATATCTTTTTATTTTTCATTTCTTAATAAATCTAAATCTTCTTTGGTTATTAGTGGATCGTTAAAATCTGTAGCTATAACCTCATCTTCAATTTCTTTTAAATCAGTTTTATCTGTTACTGATACTGTTATAAAAACAGTGTCTTCGTGCATATACAAGACTCTTTTAGTTCCAGGCTTAGTTATACCACTATAAGGAGCTTGAATATGTTGAACGCCTTCATCCGTTAATATAGAAACTTTACCTCTCATTATAAAGTATGGGTGTAATTTTTTGTGTATTTTACTTATTATAACTTGACCGGCAGGCATAAGTATTTCCCTAATGTAACAACCATCTGCAAATGTGTGTTTTAATGGATTTATTCTATCTAACTCATCTCCAGTATAACAAACGCCTGAATCAAGTAATTCTTGCTCAAGGTCTAATACTTTATTTCTATATTCATTTACTTGTTCTAGTGATTTTTCTTTTTGTTTTTTTAATTTCATTAAATTTAATATTATAGTTACACTATTGTACTATTATTTACTACTCTCTGATATATCTGATCCAACTTGATACAATTCTATTTTGTCTGTAGAATCATTTTTCATTTCAACCTCCGCAAAATAACCATTTAACGATGATAAGTTTGATTTATTGTTTTTACTAAACAATATAAAGTCTGTACTACCAGGTCTTGCTAAGGTAGTAGGTATTTCACAAGTTATCACGGTAGAAGTTAAAGCTGTACACTTTCCTAATTCAACAGGTGCAGCACCCACTCCAGATGTAACTGCACTTTTGTAAATAGTATCACCAATTTGTAGTGATGTGTTTATAGAATTACTGAATGTCATTTGTATTGAATCTGGCATGTTTTATTTATTTAAGCTTGTGCTCCACTTTTTGTTACTCCAAACTGTATATTTAATGGATCTGATATAGAAGTACCGTTTGCTATAGTAGCAGCCCAAGTAAAACCTAATTTAGAAGCAGGTCCACCTTGATATTTGCCATTAGATAAAGTTGTCCAAGTATCGGTGTAATCTGGGTTTGTTACTTTTAAACCAAATATTTCTAATACAGTTATTTTAGGTGAACTTGATGCCACGGCTGTTACAACTATTTGATTTTGTCCTCCTTGTGTATTATTTCTACCCTCTTTAAGTTCATTTCCATCAAGCTCAGCTATAATATATCCAGTACCACGATACGTAATAGAACTACCGTTATTAACTTCAATTCTATTGTGACCACTTATTAATACAGCTTCTAACACATCACCACTAACTAAAGTTTTAATTGCTTTTTTAGTTGTTCCTACAGATGGCGTAATAGTAGAGCCATTTTCTTCTGTTTTATAAGATATTAATTTATCTAAATCTAACTCTAGAGTAACATCTGCTAATCCATACTTAGATATTTCAATATCACCAGTTACTGTATATTTATTACCTGCGTTAGTATTATTAATAGTACCATTAACATTTTTAATATCAAAATCCCAATTTTCTGGTGTTGTTTTATTAAATAAGAAAACTGTACCAGTTGTTATTGTACTAGAACCTGTTATAGCTGTACCAAGCGTTATTATAGTTCTGTCTGTATTTATAGCAGACACTGTATTTGTATGAGAACTTGCAACAGTACCATCTGAATTATATACATTATAATCAATACTACTACCAACATAAACTGCATCAGGTATTGTAGTAATCGGAGTACGCGTAAATGTTAAAGCGACATCGTCACTAAATGATGAATTTGCAGATAAAGTCAATGTTGTTTGAGTCTCATTAGACAAGTCAACAGCTGTAACAGTAGTACTAGTTCCGAAAATAGTATCACCTATTAATATATCACCAACCTCTCCATCAACTATTAAAGTAGTAGCACTACTAATTGTACCTTTTACACTAGCTGTAGAAGTTGCTGAAGCTATAAAACTTAAACTAGTACCACTAGTTATGCTAGCTGTGCCAGTATAGGTTAAAGTTGCTTTTTCATATTTAAAATCATCAGCACTTACTTCTTTCATTTCACTTAATATGTAACTATCAGCAAGCGCGGTCACATCTATAGCGGTCATTATACTACTTATATTAGCTATATATTTACTTGATCCACTAACTGGTTCATGCTTTGAATAAGAACTTATTATATCATATGTTGCTGAATTTGAAGTAGTTGCTATAGCTTCAGGCGGAAATGTATAAATTTGATCAGATACGGTTTTCTTTAACTTTAACTTAACCTTAACGTCTGGCATTTGTTTTACAACAATATCTCCAAATACATTTGCATTAACTTTAGAAAAAGTTATTACTGTTCCTGATGGTATTTGACTTATAGAAGCTGGTTGTACTCTAGGCGCTGTAATAGATGTACCTTGAGTATCAGAAGTTTGACCTGGTACAACAAATCTATACGTATTAAATCCAGCTGAAGAACCTGTGTTAATGTTAAAAATTTGTTCTTTTAGATTTATTTCTGTTCCACTATTAGCTGTTGATGAAACTATAAATCTTCTGCCTCCAGGCATTCCATCCCAAGTAACATCTGTGCTCCAATCGCCAGAGTTTAATATTGGAGGAGCGCTAGCAAATGTCAATTTAAATCCACTAGCCCAAGTTGCTGATTGAGTGGATAATGGTAGAAAATTAGCTTTAGTAGATGTGTGATCTGCAATATTAGCACCTGGAAACTCGTTACCAGCTATAGTACCATTTGCATTAAACTTTGTTCTTTTTATTATAGTAAGTGGTTGATTATTAAACACTTGACCACTATTAGCTGAATCATCATATTGATTTATACCTGGATCTATTCTATAGTAGATATATTTTTCGTTAGAATTTGTTAGTGCTGGTATAACTTCATCAAAATCATAAACACCACTTGCTGGAATATAATGTTGTCCAACATAAGGATAGTTTTGCCAAGTATGAGTTGTTCCATGCCACCATGAAATTTCATTACCTACACCATTAGTAGATGTACCATAATTTGTTATTACAGTATAACTTGCTGCATCCACTGTCTTTGTTTGTTCTAACTCTCTTTTAGTTATATTAAAAGTAGCACCAGGTGTTCCAAATATTTTAAAGCCTCTAGTTTCACCTGAAGACAATATAGTTCTTTTAGAAAAGTTAACACCAGTTATGGATGTTGGTACTACAGTTACTTCTCTAATGGCTTTAGCAACAAATGTTATTTTATCACCAGTAGGATTTTTAGATCCAAAAGTATAGTTAACAGTAAAAGTAACTACAGCGTCTTTATCTGATGCACTCCAGTTATTAGTTATTCTATACATGTTTTTACCATTGCCACCATTACTACTTAAAACTGTAGCTACAGGTGCTTCATCAAATTCAAAACCTGAATCTGGAGTAAATGTTATAGTAAATAATTGAGACTCAACATCTGCTACACCTCCTGCATAAGTGTTTGTACTAATTCTACTTAAAGTAGATGTATTTTCTTCAAAAGTTTCATGTGTTAAGCCTACGCTATATGTTGTAGTTGCAAGTGCACCTGAGTGTATTATATTAACTGTATCACTTATATCACTAGTAACAGAACTATCTGTAGATGCTAAAGAACATGTTACATTTGCTCCGCTTTGAGAAAAAGTACAACCAGAACCACTAAAATTACTATGAACTAAAGTGTAACCTGTAAGTGGTGTTATTGTAAATACACTAGTATTAGATACATTAGATGTATTTATGTTTTGTGCAAAAGATACAGGATCAGATATTGTAATTTTACCAGTTAAATCACTGTCTTGTGTAGCTAAGGTTTTAGTTATAGTTACCTGTGTTCTTGCTGTATCTCCAGCTATTGAATCATAAGTGCCAACACCTTGTACCGTAAACTCTTTTTCATCTAGATTATCTATAGATGTTGTATCTCCTGATATAAAGTTACTCCATAATCCTTCTTTTTCTACAAAC
>Ga0209603_1001616_pt1 | contig 22990 bp, 14 predicted proteins | sample COGITO_mtgs_1206_FD_184812 | JGI IMG/M metagenome (GOLD analysis project Ga0209603, IMG submission 184812) | Pelagic marine microbial communities from North Sea - COGITO_mtgs_120607 (SPAdes) (version 2) | ecosystem: Environmental > Aquatic > Marine > Epipelagic ... | reverse complement strand
ACGACAGCCATCTCGGACTTCTGTCAAACCGCAAACGGATTCGTAACCCGCTGGTGGGACCAGTCGGTCAACGGCAACCACGCCGACCAGCCTGTCGGAGGTACGGGAAGCAACGCATTCCAACCGCAGATATACAACGGCACTGCGGTTATTACTGAAAATGGTAAGCCTGCACTCACCAAAAATTCAGGCGGCAGCGGCGTGTTAAATACCTCGGCAGTATCAGGCGCCACAACCGTCTCAATGTTTGATGTGGCTGTAACGGGAGCTACAGGTAATCGAGTGGCGCAACTCGGTAATGTCATACACGCAGGAGATTTCATGTATCAAGGCTCTATTCTGAGTTTTACTTCTAACTCCACGACTCAAGCCTTGACTTCTCTCTTCTTTAAAACTACGGACGAGGCTTATCTAAATGGGTCACAAGTTGCAAGCGGTAACGCGGGCACTGCATCTGCGGGTTCCGGCGTTATAGGCGGGCAAAGTGCTACTTTGAGAGTCATCGACAGTATGCAAGAAGTAATACTCTGGACAGCTGACCAAAGCAGCAACCGCACGGGCATTGAATCTAACATCGACACATATTTCCAAATACCATAATGGCTACCGTATACCTCCCCGTAGAGCCCATTGAGGGCATGGATTCAGCAGAACGCGCCGAGGCTCTTGACGCTCAAGTTTGGTGCCTCCGGCGCCCTCAGTCTTTGCAGAGTCCGCAGGACATAACCAAGTACTATTATCCGCGTATCACCCACCCGGAGACGGGACAGGTGGCTATCGTAGGAGACACCACAGAAGAGGTGCGCATCTCCCCAGAGGTAGACCTGACGGATATGCTCGCGCTCCTGCCGGAAGTACCGCAGGAAGAGAAGGACGGACTCGTGATGTTCATCGATGCCAACCGAGGGGGAAGCGTTCCCTTTGGGCAACTCATCCCGTCCACCTCGACACAGCTCACCGAGGTCGAAGCTAAGGCTCTCGGGTGGCTACCTGACGAACCAATCTGATGCCTAACTACACGCTGACATATAGCCCGCCCGCTGAGGGTTGGCCTTCGTTCTACTCGTTTGAGCCTGAGTGGATTCAGGGCATGAACCAGTTCCTGTATACGTTCAGTGGCGGCAATATCTTCCGGCACAACACCAACGAGGTGCGCAACAACTTCTACGGTCTCCCCGTGGACGGGGAGGGTAATCCTGCGGCATACCCCAGCACCATCCAAAGCGTCTTTAACGACGAGCCTATCGTCAATAAGATTTTCAAGACGATGGCTATCGAGGGCAACCGCCCTTGGGCCGCTACGTTTGTTTCCGACCAGCAGGACGGCAGGTTTATGGACGTAGGTTTCTTTGAGAAGAAGGAAGGCGACTACTTCGCATTTGTCCGTACTGTCAACAACAACCCTGCTGAGCCTGACGACTATGCCTTGCGCTCACTGAATGGCATTGGTGTAGGCACAGTTACCGTTCCCGGGCAGGTTGACTTCCCCTTGTCCGTGAGTATCGGAAATATCTTGAGCGTGGGTGACTACTTCTACTACGCGGCACCACCGGATTACGGCACGCTCGTTTATGCTGGTGTCGTTACCGCCATCAACGTTGACATTCCCAACGGCATCAATCAGGTTATACATGACAACGCTGGTGCTCCAGACCCCGCTCTCGTGGCGCCTCTTTGTATTGGTATCAAAAACCAGCAGGCTGAGTCGAATGGACTGCTTGGGCACTACGGAGTCTTTGAGTTAACCAACACCGATACCACGGCTGTAGAGATGTTTGTGGCCAAGAGTGAGGTGATGAAGTCGTATCCCGGCTAAGCCTTACTTTTATAGTTGATGGAAGATATTCTGCATAACATCCATACGGAGCGAGGCTTACTCTGGGAATCGATAGAAGATTTGCAACGTGCGCTTACCGGGTTGGAAGAAACTGTAGAGCATCATACCGAAGCTATGCAGGCTATATGTCCTGTCACCCACCACCTTGAGAACGGTCTGTATACGCGTGAGATTTTCATGCCTGCCGGACAGCTCGTGGTGAGCTTCATCCACAAGCAGAACCACCCTTCGTTCTTTATGTCCGGTGAGATGTCTTTGTTGATGGATACGGGCGAGGTCAAGAGAGTCAAGGCGCCTATGGTGGTACACACTGAGGTGGGTACGCAGCGGGTAGCATACATCCATGAGGACGTGACGTGGACATGCGTCTATCGCACCGATGCGGAGAGCGTCGAGGAGGCGGAGAAAGAAGTTTATACCATGGACTTTCGGGAACTCCCTGAGTCCGTAATCCAAAAGAAAATATGGCAGGTCTCTTAATTTCAACCGCTATTGCCGGCACGGCACTCACGGGTGCGGCAGTAGCCAGTGGTATCGCGGGCGCGACTATGGCCGCAAGCGGCATCAAGTCGTTTAGCGAAGCTAACAAAGCCAAGAAGCGTCAGGCAAAAGCTGAGCGCGAGGCCGAAAAAGCCATGGAGGACGCTCGCCGTCGTACTGAGGTCAACGTGATGGAGCGGCTGTCCATCAAGAAGGAGCCATATGAGCAGCAGGTGATGGCGCTACTTACTCAGGGCCAAGCGGGTCTACAAGCTGGTGTTGAGGGCGAGCAGCGGGGCGCGGCAGCTACAGCGGGGCGCGTACAGATGGCGCAGAACCTTGGTCAAGAGCGGGTACGCACGGCCATGGGTCAGGAGCTACAAGATATCGAGCGAGCCAAGGTGGCCGAGGAGGCAAGGCTGTTGGATATGGGAGCGGGGTTAGACCTTGCTGAAGCTGAGGGGTATCAGCAGATGGCAGCCGACGCAGAGAAGGCCCGTGCTGCAAACATTGAGCAAGGCATTGCGGCTTTCGGCAACCTCGCTACGACGAGCATGCAGAACATGCCCCTGTATGGCTTTGGGGATGGATTAAAGAATATGCCATCTGATATTGCGGGAGAGGCTGCAGGCTTGGGTTTATCTCAGAGAGAATACATGAAGCTAAATCGGCAGAACCAGAGGGCTCTTAATAAGGCGGGTGGCGCTCCTCAGTTTGGTTTAGGGCTTGACAGTAGCTTAGGTCAGTCTATTTTTGACACCGATTTTAGCAGCGTCGGTGGCTTATCGCCAGCGGCGACCGAGGCTCGAGCTCTCGGGATGGGGGGGCAGCGCACTCCAGAGCAGCTTGAGGCTTTGAGGTTGAGGATTATTCAAGACCCGAACATTACTGGAGGATTTGTACGATGACAGCTTATAAGTATGTAGCACGCGACGCAGAGTCGCGAGTCAACTGGGGTGACATCAGTAAGACGTGGTCTGATGCCATACTCAAGGTCGAGACAGACCGTGAGGCCAAGAGGCAGACTATCAAGACGGAGACTGACGAGCTTGCCAATAAGCTTATCGCGGCACCACGGGGACAGCATAAAGGAGCTAACGAGTGGACGGCGGGATATGCTGACTTGCAGCAGCAGGCGCTGCTTGATAGGTACCGTCAGCTTACGTCAGGGAATCTATCCGTTAGGGATTGGAACTCCTCATTGGCCAATGCCAAGCAGAGCACGGAGCAGATGTTCAATCTGTCCAAGGTGTACCAAGAGGAGTATGCCTCCATCATGGAGCGCGACCAGAACTTGGAGTCTCAGGAAGCCGAGCTGGCTTTGGCTGCTGAGTTCGAGGGGTTCACCAACTTCACCGACACCGTCCCGCTTGTCGACCCAGTTACATTGAACGCTACTATCGGAAAACAGACTTACGACCCAGAGACAGGAACCTATAGGGTGGGTGAGACGATTACTATGAACGGGATGTACAACCTTCTCAAGGGTAGGTACAACCGTTTCGATATTCAAGCTGCTGCTGCGGAAGACATTAAGACCTTGGGTAAATACACTACCGTTGAAATGGACGGTAAGGTTAAAACCCGCGAGAACTGGCAGGACGACCCGCTATACAAGCAGGAGTTGAATGCCAAAATTGACGTTCACTTCTCTGACCCTCAAAACATTACCTCGGTACTGACCAATAGTATGAATAGCGGGTATTCCAGTACTGGTCTTTTAGAAAACGTCTTGGATAAAGACGGCAACGTTGATGAGAAAAAGGTATTCTGGGTAACCAACCCTGCTCAGGCCAGCGCCGGAGCCAAGACTCCGCTTATCTCTCTCGATATCCAGCTCGATGATAATGGCAACATCACCGGCAGGAGCGAGGCGGAGTTAGACGACATCTTCGGGGAGAACGTGAGCGACGCAGAGCGTTCTGCTTTGGTTCGCGCCGCCAAGAAACAGGAGGAGGAGGCCGCTGCGTTTATGCGCACCTACTATACCGCTGAGGTAGACTTGATTGAGACCCCTATGAAGGAGCCGACCGACGGTGGCGACACAGGGCTTACCGACGCACAGAGGAAGGCAATCGCTGCGAGGGAGCAGACCGTTAACGCTGCGGACCACTGGATGAACTTGGCGTTTGCCTCCACTGGGGAACAAAAGACTACATCTGCTCGCGCTTTGCAGGGGATGAAGTTTGAGGATAACTATGGTACTCAACAAACTATCGAGGCCATAGACCCACAAGTTGATAAGGTGGTCTTGACATTGACTAACCCAGACGGTAAAAAAACGACTATCGAGCGAGTGTATGCTGACAGTCCAAACGCAGAGCAATGGGTTTCTCAGGGTAACTTCTTCTACGAAGACCCAGCGGCGGCAGAGAATTTAGTTAGGTCGTTGCAAAACCCCCAACGCGAGGGTGGCCCGGCTTTTGGTCCGATGACCACAGATGTTCAGGCTACCGGACGAGCCTTTGCTGAAGAGGTGGTCGATGTCATCCCCTATGAGCAGGCTACGGTAGGCACGGGTAAAAGTGCAGCGTCCGCTCCCGTCTATTTCCAAGAGAACTCAAAGCCCGGTAATGCAGAGAGTGAGGCAGCCGCGACAACGGCGGCAGCAAAAGCTGCGCTGGGAGCCATGGGTGTAGACGCCTCTGGCATCACTCAGATTACTGAAAGTGCGAGTCAGGAGTTTGCAAGTGCTTTGGGTTACAACGAGCAGGAAACCATCAGGTTCCACATCCCGGGCATAACTCCGGAATCTCTCTTCATCCCCAACAACCAAGCTGGCATCAACGCCTTGGCGGACCTGATGACTATGCTGCCCAGCTTAATTAAAAACAGGGAGCAGGTGACTGTTAAGGACGCTCTCACGAGGTTCTCCAACGTACCTAGGTTTGAGGACTATAACGGAGAGAAGTTTGGTGATGAGATGAGGGAGCAGTTCGGTGTTAAAGGAACGCCTGAGAAGGACGAATCAACAAATACGGGTACCACCGGAGCGGCGAGCAGTCTCTACAATAGATAACGAACTATATTTATTTAATGGCTCAAGACCCCACTCGTGTTATACCCGGAGACTACTCCGCGACGGCGTATGATGTTCTTTCCAAGTATGACCCAGCATTTCCTGAGAATGTAAGTGTCGAGGATTTTTTTGAGAACCTTCAAAGCCCTGAGTACGCTGCTAAGGCGTATTCCCTTTTGGCTGACTCCGACCCTGAGCTCGTCGAAAATTTGTCCCTTGACGAATTCATTGACAACGTAAAAAAAAAAGACGAGCCCGTCGTTACGGAATCTGTTTCGGACGCTGGTTCATCGGCGCTACTACCCTCGACTGAGGTCCCGGAAGGCGGACTACTTCCAGAAGTTAACCAGTTTGGAAATCAAGTCGATGAGCTTGGCGTAGAGGTTCCTAAGAGCGACAGTCCGTTCGAGCTGATGGACTATCGCAAAAGGCGGGCCGAGGCCACGACTAAACAAGATACTTCCGCTCAAACCCTTGCCGACCAAGTGCAGGCTGAGGAAATGGAGCGACTTGAGGAGGAGCGTAAGATTGCTGCGGCCAGTATGCCAGCGGTGCCCGCCCTCGAAGGTCGGGAGGCCCCCGACTATGTGGCTCAACTAAGGGAGGTGTATGGACCTTATGGTGTCCGTTTTGAAACGAGTACCGCACTGGGCCTTGGAGAGTTCGGTAGCCTCAAGGCATATGCCGTTGGCGCTGACGGCAACGCTGTTGATTACGACATAGACATTGTCGACGGCAAAATTGTAGAGGCCCAGCTCAATGGCCTCAACGAGTTCTTGCAGAGCAATGCTCGGGCCAAGGGGGGGGTCGACGTGGACAAGAGGTCCCTGTCGGAGAAAGCCCTCAAGGTTCAAGAGATGCGCCCCGTGGCTAGGCTCAATGAAAACGGTAGCCAGTCTACTGTTAAGATGGAGGATGCCGATTACGACGGTAGGTTCTTTGCATATCCAACCCTGTTCCCTACTGGCGATGGTTTCTCTGCCGACCCTAAAAAGTGGTTGGAGCTAGAGGGCGACGCTGCTTTCGAGGAGGCCCAACGTCGTGGCGAGCTCTTCGAGTTCAATACCGCCGAGGAGGCCAATCGATTTGCTAAGGGTGAGTGGAAAGAGATTCGGGAAACCGATGCCATCGCTGAGCAGATGTGGGCCGAGAAGGGCCGCAACTACCACGCTGACGAGATGTTCCTCCGCAAGGTGGAGGAGAAGAAGAAAGAGTACGAGTTCTTGGAGAGTATCGCTCCCGGAGAGCAACTTGTTGCCGGAAGGCTAAGCGATAGTTATCTGGACGAGATGGAAATACCGCCAGCGTATCAGCAGTACCTGACTACATACACTGACGAAAGGGGAGAAAAAAAACTCATCGCCCGCGCCGATATCGAGGAGATTCGTCAGCAGAAAGAACGTGAGCTGGCAGCCTTGGAGCAGCAGTTTGACAACGACAACGAGCTGCTGAGGCTAAAGGAAGACTACGACGAGCTACTCGGCCAGAAGCGTGGTGAGGTCATGGAGCGTGCCGCGACCCTGAACCAAGAGGGGAAGACCGTTCAGAACCGTGCTGATGTGGCCTCCATCAATCGCTTTGGCGTGCCGGTCAAGGGCCTGTTGAATATGCAGCCAGAAACCGAGGGTGAGTACAACGAGATGCTTGGCCTGCTCACCCAGTACAACACGGGTATTGAGCAGCGGCAGGTAGCGGCGTTGCAGTACGAGAAGAACAAGCTGTACTACGACGCCCAGCACGAGAAGCTCATCAACCAAGAGTATATCGACGGATGGGAAGAGGTGTGGATGAAGTTGGGCAACGGATTGAAGCGCGGCAACGCCATGTCTAAATTGCTTTTGACGCACTACGGATACTACGACGCCATCGGTGACGAGAAGGCTGAAGAGGAGGCTATGCGTGAGGTGTCTGCTATCATGGATAGCATGGACACTCGTGTCGGTCGTGCCACGTCGCGTACCAATATGACCGGTACTACCGAGAGCTTCCTCGAGCGCATCAACCCCATGGATGCAGGCACGGATGCAGCCACATATACCGCTGCACTTACAGCAGAGTCGTTGGGTCAGCTCTTCCCTCTTTGGTATCGTGTGGCGTTGCCCACAGCTATAGTGGGTGGTGTAGCTGGAGGCGCATATGGGGCCGCCGCTGGTCCCGGCGGCGCATTAGCAGGTTTTGCGGGAGGCGCACTTTCTGGTTTCCTGAAGGCTGGTTTTTATGTCGGTATGCCAGTCTCTGAGCTTGCGCTTGAGGTGGGCAACGCCATCCTTGAGGTGGGCGAGAAGAAAGGTTACGACTGGGCCGACCCCAACTCTGCGCTGCTGGCATTGAACGACGAGTCTGTTTGGAAAGAGGGAGCAGACCGAGGTTACAAGCGGGGTGTCCCCATCGCCCTTACGGGCATGGTCTCGAACATGGTCATGGCTAAGGCCGCCCTTGCTGGGTCTCGAGTGCTACCGTTTGCTGAGCGCTTCGCTGTTGGTGTGGGAACTGGTGTTACCATCGAGCCCACGACTGAGATGCTAGGTGAGTACTTAGCCATCCAAGCCACTGGTGAATACACCGGCTCTACTGCCAACGTAAAGGAGATTGCTGCTGAGGGACTTGGTGCCATCGGCATGGGTGTTGGCTTTACGACATCTCTTGCTGCCATGGGTTATGCCAAGGACGTAGTAACCGACGCCAACTTCGACTTGGCCGTGCGCCTCATGGACCCCGCTGGTATATCGAAAGAGAACGTGCGTGGTGAGCGTATCGTAAGCTGGGCCAACAAGATGGAGCGGCTGGGTAAGATTGATGCCGAGCAAGCTGAGGCCATCCGCAAGAACGTAGGTCGCCGCCGTAAGGCCAACGAGCTTCTGGGCAAGAAGATTGACTCCCGTCCCGGTTCAGACTCCCAAGCCATTGGGCGGATTGTTGAGCTCCTCGAAGCCAAGGAGGAACTGGAAAGGTCTGGTCCTAATGTCTTTGGGGAAAAGATTCGCGCCATAACGGAAGAGATTGCGCTCGTCGCAGAGAGCGGAAAGGTTGAGAAGCCGGGTGGGGCAGCGGTCAACTTGAGTGACATCAGGGGCCGCATCCGCAACCGCCGTCCCGGGGCGTACAAGTTCAACGGGAAGAAGGTTACCCGCGAGGACTTCCTCAACAAGCTTCAGGAGGCCACTCCACGACAGCTCAAGAGGGCCCGGGCATACAACGATATTGAAGCACAACGAGAACTAATAAATCGTAGAGGAAAAGATGCCATTTCAAAGCGAGAAACAACGGAGGTACCTGTGGGCAAACGAACCGGATTTGGCCCGGAAGTGGACGAAGAGGTACGGGAAATCACCCAAGAAGTCATCAATGAGCAATCGGAAGGGAAGCTCGACGAAGACGAAATAGAAAACCTGCTTGCCCCCATTGCAGCTAAGAAGGCGAGGGGCGAGAAACTAACCGACCTTGAGCAGCAGTTTGCGGAAACGAACTCCAGCCTACTGAAGCGGGTGGAGAAAGACCTCAGTGATTTAGACAAGCTCGTTGCTGACCCTAGTACGCAGGAGCAGGAGGGCGTAAGCGTTATCGGCAAGCTTACCGACAGGGGTAAGGCAGTGGGTAAGCAGGCGCGTAAGGCCGCCAAGGCTTTGAGGGCTGCCTTCCCAGAGGTAAAGATTGTACTCCATGCCGACGACGCCAGCTTTGTTGAGGCCGCCAAGGGATTGGGACTGAAGGGTACGGGCCGTGCGTTCTATGGTTTCGAGAGCAAGGAGATTCATGTCCACACTGGGCGCGCTAAAAACACTACCGTAGCCCACGAGGCTTTCCATGCTGCGCTGCGTAACAGCGTTGACAAGAGCGAGGTGCAAGCCTTGATGGGCGACTTCGTTACTACGCTCAAGAAGGTTATCCCTGCCGACTCTGAGCTGGGCACCAAGCTTGACAAGTTCGCTCGTGACTATAAAGAAAACCGCGTCGACGAGGAGTACGTAGCTGAGTTCTTCGGTGAGCTCGCTGCTGCATACCCAACGCTGGACCGCAAGGGTAAGACTGCTATCGCACGATTCCTTGAGCGGCTTTCGAATTTGATTGGTATCGACCTTACGCTGACGCCAGACCTCACCAAGCGGGACGAACAAATCCTCTCTCTCCTTGAGACCTTGGCTGGCAAGGTGTCGCGGGGTAAGGCTATTAAGGGCAAGCAGGTCAGTGAGTTCCAAGAGCTGGCTCGTTCAACGAGCCGGAAGCAAACCGAAGACAACCTCGGTGCTGCCGAGCAGAAGGTTTCGGATTTCACCATGCAAGAGATTGCTGGGATGTCTGAAAACGGAGTCGTGGGCCACTTCACTAACGAAGCCTTCGATAAGTTCTTGCCAGAGTTTATGAAGACCGGGGTCTATGGTGCGGGCTTCTACTTCACGGGCTCTACAATTATTGGAAAGCATTACGGAAAAGGCCCCAACGCCACCATATCATTCGTTGACACCAACGACATGAACCTAGTGGACCGCGACCGGGTAGCTACCCCGGACGAGCTCCGCGCTGCCGCGAATTGGCTGGTAGACAACGACAAAGAGTTTCTGAGTGACGCCATGCCAGAGGACACCAGTCCTCAAGATGTGGCTATGATGAACCTTACGTCTACGCCTTACGACTCCATGTCTGAGCGTAGGTCTAAGATGGGTGAGTCCTTCACGCTAGGTCAGCTCCATACAAACCTTCAGGCGAACTTCGATGAGTACCAAATCGAAGACGATATGGGCGTCATCACGCCTCTATTCAACGAGGTGTACCCAGAGTATCAGGGCATCATCAACAGGGAGACTGAGAGTGGAACCGTAGTAGATATGGTCATCTGGGACTTCGATGCCATCAACAATAACATCGTCAAGCCCACCCGACAGTTTGCTGAGGCTGCCGCCAAAGGCAAGGTGTCCGTCGCCGACTTCACCGAGATTGTCTACGAGCCTACAGTTACTCCTGAGGAGCGCATGGCAGAGATGGAGGAGGAGCTGACTCGCACGAAGCCCGAGGCAGAGGCCGCGCTCCGCGCCGCAGAGCAGCGGGTGGATGATTTAGCTACGTCTATTCAGGAGTCACTGAAATTTGCTGACGCATCAGCTATACCAAACAAGTTTGAGTTTAAGGACGCCCTACAAACTAGGTTCAATGAGGACGTGTTGCCTCAGCTCAAAGAGCTGTACGGTATCAAGAGCGGCAAAGACCTGACCCCAGAGATGAAGGAGTACTTGGTGGACGCATACACCAACGAAACCCTCACCGCGTTGGAGGCATACCCCGATGCACTGGGTTGGTATGACGCCAAGACAAAGGCCGCTATGTCACTCATGGCTTTGCTGCACCCAGAGATAAGCACCGACCCCGACTCGGCGGCGGCATTTAAGATTGTTCTTGCCGTAACGTCAAACGGAAATAAGGTCAACGACAACTTCGTTGAAGCCAACCGTCAGTACGAGTTCTTTAAAGCTAACGGCAGGTTCGATGACCAAAAGACTATTGGTAAGCAGTTGGTTGGAATAAAATCTAACTTGAAGTTTACCAACGCATTGCTCAAGGAAATGTCGATGGAAGACTTTGTCTCTTTCCTTACGACCAAGCATCGTGTTGGAGACATAAACGCCGGAAATCTAAACATTATCAAAGGCTTCGGTGTCAACGAAGAGGTTTACGGAGCCGCCATCTTCGGCCCTAAGATTGGCAATGGGTTCTTTATGAACCTGTACGGAGAGTACGGACAGTTAACTATCGACCGGTGGTTCATGCGTCAGTACGGGCGTATGACCGGAACACTGCTGGACTACAATAAGAAAAAATTTGACAAAGCCGACGCTCGCCTAACCAAGGCAAGGAAAGCTCTGTTAAAAAGAAACAGCGAGAAGCTTCGTGAGCTCATCGGGGACTTCGAGGGCATGAGTAAGGAGGAGTTTTCCAAGGCTATATTCAAAACCAGTGCTGTAGAAAAAAACAGGAAAGTCCTCCAGTCCAATGAAAAACTGAACGAGGTTAGACTTTCGGCCCTCGCATACTTGAAGCAGCTAGAACCCGAGGTGGAGGCTCCTACCCCTGCCGTAAGGAGGTTCCTCGTAGAGGTCTTCGACGAGTTGCAGCAGCGACTGAAAGACCAGTACGGAATCGACATGGAGATTGCCGACCTCCAAGCTGTCAACTGGTATCCAGAGAAGGCGCTATACCAGACGTTTAAGGAGGGGCAAAGTGCTGAGACTGGACAGAGCGAAACAAGTGACAACGAGCAGCCCGACTACGAAACGGCGGCCAAGAGATTAGTAAAATCAAAAGGAATAACTGATGAACAAGTCCAACAAGATGAGCGAGACAGAAAACAGGAAACTGACCGAGACAACTCCAATAGAGAGTCTATCGCCGCAACAGCAGCGGAGGCTAATCCAAACAATCAAGAAGTTGAGCGTCTCAGGGAAGCGGTCCTCAATGTAAAGAGGTCCCTGAAACCCGGGGAGCCCAAGGCTGCTGAGCAGCGGGTCGATGTAGACAATATCGAGCAGCAGATTTTAGACGCCCGCATTGAGGAAGACCGGAGGGGCGACGCATGGCTAGAGGAGCTGGACAAGCAAAAGAGGGGGGAGCCAAACAATGAGGCAGAGTACCTATCTGCTTTTGAAGAATCTAAAAAGAAAGTAGAGTTCCTCAGAAACGTAGAAAAGGGTAGGATTCGGATTGACGAAAAGCAACGCAAGGACGTAATTGAGCAGTTGTCTGCGCTTGGCGGAGACGTGAGGAGGGGAGAGCTAATACGGGAGGATGCAGACCTCGGTGATGTATATGAGGTTGAGGTAGACGGCATGCTATTCAGGGGTGTTTCAATCGAAGACTTCAACAGGATTAAAGAGAGTGGGTTCATAGACACAGACTTACGAGGGGCTATATCAGAAAGGGAAGGAATTAATCTAGCCCAACGACCCGGAACAGCTTTCTATTACCTTCCTATGGATGGCCCCGGAGTGGTCATGGCTATCGACGTGTCAGATAAATCTGGGTTATTTGCTATCGGAGCGGACAGGTACGTTCGTTCCTCTAAGCCTATCCCCACCTCTGACATCAAGTTTGTTACCAACCCTAATATCGAGGGTTACTTTATGCCCATTGTGAAGGGTGAGGCGGCTGACATTGAGGTGGTTCCGTTTGACACTCCCAAGGCTGCTGAGCAGCGGGTCGTAGAGCCCGGGGTGGTGGATGTACTGGAGCGGTACGAGTTTAAGTCCAACAAGAGTTTGGCTAAGCCAGAGCTGGCACCGGAGCTGAACCGAAACTTGCAGCGGTTTGGCTTTGGCGTCAAGCAGTACGGCACACGGATGAATGACTTCCGTGTCGTGTCTTTGGATACAGGCCGTGCCGTAGACCCCGGTAAGATTATCGCCGCAGGGGTGGAAGAGAGGGCCGCAAGGGTTGAAGAGCAGCGTACGTTCGAAGAAGAGCAGCGTGCCCGAGAGCTGGAGGACCGCATTATAGAAATCTATGACGCCGACGAGCGACCCTTTACGGGCCGTGACTTTGAGTCACAAGCCGCCGAGCAGAAGCAGAAGATTGAGGCCATGTCTCAGCCCAACGATACCATGCGGGATATCGTAGCTAAGGGTAGGGAGATGGGATTCCGTGACTCAGCTATACGCGCCGTACTCATGAAGAGGTACGGTCGGGATAGTACCGAATCCATCAACACCGCCCTCACAGAGAACGCGGATATCTTCACCGTTATACCCAAGCCATTTGGAAACGTGGTAGGTGGTCTCGATGTGGGTCGTCAAATCTATGCTGAGGTACGCGCTAAGCTCAACGAGTTTATGACGCCCAAGTCTCCGGGCCGCATGACCAAAAAGCAGCGGGCCGACCGCGTCGCAGAGCTTCGCGAAGCGCACCCAGACCAGAGCAAGGTCTCTGACTCCCAACTGCTACGGAGATTCCCAAGGCCAAAGACCACGCCTACCCGTGCGGAGATGATGGCCGAGGCACTGGAGATACTCAAAGCCAACCGACGGTTCAAGGAGCAGCCAGAGAAGGTACAGAAGGAGTTGCTGGTAGGGTTTGCTACATCGCTCAAGTCACGCGCTAATAAGGGTGTGCAGAACCTGCTGTCCCAAATCCGTCGCGACCTAAAGGAAAGGAAGAAGGGGGCCAAGACGGCGCGTGAGGTGCAGGCACAGCTACGTACGCTCATCAACGAGGTCTTACCTAAGGCGGAATACAGTAAGGCTCAGGTAGCCAAGCTCACGAAGGTGGTTAACGAAGTCAACGAAGACAACTATATCGTCAAGGCACAGAAGGTTCTCGACTTGGTAGAAGAAAAGCGTGAGCAGATTCGTAAGGCTACCATCAGAGAGATAATCGGTTTCGTAAAGCGTAGTGCTAAGACATACAAGACTCCGGGAGGAAGGATACGCACCCGTGGTCTCGATGCTCCGGGTCGGGCTTTCTTCCTTGAGGCGAACAGAGTCCTCGCTGCCGTATTCAAAAAGGACCAGACCGATATCATGAATATCGGATTCAACCTTGCCAACAACCCCGAGGTCGATATCGCTACGGCGAAGCTGATGAACGGGGAGAACCTGACGGTGAAAGAGCAGATGCTCATAGACCAGAAGGATGCTTACGACTTGTTCGCTCCGCTATCTGATATGTCGCTTGAGCAGGTCGAGGCCGTGCTTGAAGACCTAAAGGTTACCGCTGGATTCTCTCGCCTAAACCTGAAGACCATCCGCATGGAAAGGGCCGCGAGACTCAACGCACTGAGGCAGGGGGTGAAAGATTCTGTCGAAGGCAACTGGGGTGGCACCGTTACCAAGGAGGTAGAGAAGGATGGTGAGACGAAGATTGTAGCTAAAGACAGAAACGAGCTTGCTACAGATAGGGCCAACAAGAAAAGTCTCAAGGATATCCTAGGCGCTCAGGGTTTACAGGGTAAGTACCGGACGTTGGTGGAGTGGGCCGCTGAGGGTCAAAGGATGACCCCTCTTATGTTTGGCCTCGGCGAATGGTGGGCGCACCTCGGGACCTTGACGTCTGTGTTTGGAGAGTTCTTCAACGAGAACATCTACAATAAGATAAACCGCATGAAGGAGGAGAACCTGAGGGGTGAGTATGCCCAGAAGGAAAAGCTCAACGACATCGCAAACAGTATCGATGGAATCACAAACGGCTATAAGGAAATCACTGAGCTCATCTTTACGGGTGGTAAGACGAGGGTACTCATCGCTGATAAACAGGGCCTGACACTATCGGTGAAGGCTGGTCGCCGCAAGTTCACGACCGATGAGCTGATGCGTATCTACGCCCTCTCTAAGAACCCTATCCAGAGAGCAAAGCTGGAGAGGCAGGGCTTCACCGATAAGGTGATGGCAGATATCGAGGAGTTCCTCGACCCCAGACTCACAGAGTTTGTAGACAAGACGGTGGAGTATCTGTCTGGCGAATACTACGAAGGCATAAACGATGTGTACGTCAAGGTCAACGATGTGAACCTTGGTTACATGGAGAATTACTTCCCCACGCGTACCCAGTTCCAAGGCGACCTAGCCACGCAAAGCAAGGACCAGCTCCTGAGCTCCACGTACTCGGGTCCCAACTCTCAGATGGCAGACGCACTGAAGGAAAGGGTCGATACCGGTAGCGACATACTGATGAACGAGGGCCTTGGATTCCACGGCGAGCTCGGTAACCACCTCAATACCATGGAGCGATTCAAAGCTTACTCCGTGGGTGTGCAAGAGATAAACGCCATACTCAGCGACAGCTTTACCGTATCCCTATCAGAGCTACTTGGTCTTGGAAGGGCACTAAACGACGGTGTCTCTGCCGCCATTATGCCCGACATATTCAAGGCGCACCTAGATTTCAAGTACGTTGACACATTGATGTCGATGATGGTGGGGGCTGCTCTATCATTTAAGCCTATGCAGATAGTCAAGCAGATGACGTCAGCTATAGCGGGTGTTAAAGAGTATCAGTATGGCAAGGAGAAGAACCTCCCGGTCGATATCCTTATGTTCTCTATGGACTTCGCCCGCCTGCTGCCCAAGCTTATTCTGGAGGGCGTCTCCCTAAGTAAGTACAAGGGCCCTGTATCTACGATGATAGAAGACTCAGCTACTCTGAGGAGACGTATTGAGGACAACTTTGGCGGTGACCTATACGGCTTGACCAGCGGTGTGTCTGGGCGTACGAGGAGGGTGACAGCAAATGACTACACCTTGGCAGCGAAAGCCCTCAAGGGCTTAGCCCAAGCGGGCGGTGCAGCTACGTCATCCGGCGATGTCGCAGGGGTGATGGGGTATCTGCCCGCATACATGAGGGACATTCAGAACGGGATGTCCAAGGAAGAGGCGATAGAGAAGTTCAACCAATACAACAAGACGCAGCAGTCGCGGCGCGAATCGGAGAGGGCACCGATTCAAACGTATCAGGATGGGCTTTCCAGATTGTTTACTGCGTTCACAAGCTCCCAGTTGCTGTATCTGAATGAGATAGTTACTACCTCAAACAATATGTTGAAGTCCATTAGGAAAGGAGAAAAGATAAAGGCTTCTGATAGCCGTGGTTATGCCTTGGCTTTGGTTGGGTACTCTGTGATGTTCACCCTCGCTACCAACATGTGGAAGTTGATGTTCGGTGATGACGAAGAGAAGGAGAAGGCGTGGCTGGACGTAGGACTGTCGCCTGCTAAAAACTACTTTGTCATACCTGTGTTAGGAAGCTACATGAACGATGGCTATAACTGGATAGTCGGAAACAATTACCCTTCTCAAATGGCTAAGGACCCGCTTCAAAGCACCAAGAGAGAGATAGAAAAGGCGTACAAAAAAGAGGACTATGTCCGAATCGGAACAGAAATTACAGAGATTGGACTAGGAACCAACTTCGATATGTTCCGTGGCATGATGGACATTGCAAAAGGACAGCCGATGGACGAGTCGTTCTACGATGTGATGGGTGTGCCACCTTCACAAAGACCGGATTAAACTACCCAATGCACATCGACGAAGCGGACCTCGCACTCGTCGTTGTTGCAGCGCCAAGAGACCTTGAGGCCGGGGCCACACTCCTCATCGGAGTCGTGGTCCCCGGTCCACATAAGGTTCTTTCGGCACTCCGGGCATTTCATAGTCCGTTGTATATCCTATTGAGCTTATGGAATACTTCGTCCTCGGTGCCCCTCTTGGTGCGCATACGCACCATATCGATGAGGGGCTCTAGCCTCCTGTCGCTTTTCAATCTCTTGTGTAGGGCGTGGTACCTGTCGGAAAGGTCCTCGTAGTCGTCGCGCATCTCCAAGTACTTAGTCCGTAGCTCCGGAGCAGAGTAGTAGTAGATGGGGTCTTCGCCGATATATTCTTCGCGGCACTTGACGAAATTCCTGCGGAAGATTTTGTCTGTCTCCAGTAGGGCCTCGCCCTTCTTTAGGTAGTGGAGGACGGTAGCGTGGTTGCGCCCTAAGATGCGACCGATATGTGTGGGCAGTACGCCCTGCTCGTTGATGAGCTTGGAGAAGGTGATGCGAGCATCGACGAACCTGCGCTCGCGACATCGGTTGTAGACGTCACCTTCAAAAAACATGAGGCAAATATCAGCAAGCCGTTGGACATGCTCGGGATGGTGCGGTGGTTTATTCATTGTAGTATTAGGTTTCCATCAATCATCATGTCCAGATACTCGTCGGTATCTATGACCCAGAAATTGAGTAAGACCGGAGGCCATTCCTCCATATTGTAGTATTCAAATTTGTAAAACAGGTCGTGACCAACGCGCCCGGCAGCATCGAATGTCTCTTCCTCACTGTACTCTAAGCTGTCGATGACTGAACGAATCTGTCGCAAAACGTGGAGGCGCTCACGGGGAGTGAGTTCCATCACGGCATCGACGAAGTTCTCATCTATCTCATACGGTATGTCAACCTCGATATACTTCTGTCTCGATTCCATGGGCTCTCAACTCTTTCATGCGATACTCTTGCAGCTTAGATACCACTCCCTTGGGGCGCTTCACCTCGGAGAAGAGGACCCCGCTGTCGGGAGGTATAGCTACGAGGTCAGGGATACCGTTCTTATTGGTCTTAATAAGCTTGATGACATAGTACCCCTGCTCCTCCAGCTCCTTGATTCTCCGCGTCTGTATCTGCTGCTCGGTCATCTTACCTACAAGGTAAGAACGTCCCTCTTAAAGTGGCTTAGCGTATAGTCCTTCTTAGTTGACACAGCCCTGTAGATTTTAGTCTCTATACCACGCTCGGAGAAGACCCAGTATATGTTACTCTCGCGCCGCTCCTTGGTCGTCATCCTATCCCTCGACTGCCAGTAGCTGGTAGCCGAGAAGTCGATGTTGTAGTATACGAGCGCCGAAGCCTTGCGTAAGCTGATGCCCTCGCGCCCACTGACTATCTGCAAGGCGATGCTCTTATCGGTGGTATTGAACTCCTCGAGGTCGGTGGTAAGGGTGTCGCCAAAGACGTCCTTCAAAGCCTGTAGCTCAGCCTTAAACTTATAGAAGATGCCAACCTTCTCGCCATGAAACTTATCGTGGATATACTGAGCCTTGCTGTGGTCGAAGACCATAGACGCTCCGCTCTCAAACTTCACCGTACCCGAGTACATCTGATGCAGCTTACCCATAAGCTTGACCGGGGTGTCGGCGAGGACGACCTCTTCCTTCCCGTCGATGACGCGGTGCTTGCGTAGCTCCGAGCACATGGCATACGTCCGTGGCTCCATCGGTACGCGGAGGATATGCTCGTTGAGCTGACTCCGAAAGCCTGCGTCCTTTTGACTGAAGCTAATCATGTACGGCCTCATAGCCTCAAGGATAGACGGCAAGCCCTTGTCGTAGAACTTCACCCTCAGAGCGTTGATGATGCGCTCCTGAACGTCGACGTAATCGTCGCAGAACCTGTAGAAGTTCTTGTATCCACGGAACGGGTTGGTGGGGATGCCATAGACCTGATGGTACATCTGACTGTACGACTCCGGGGTAGGGGTGCCGGACAGCAGGATGACATACCTGTTGCGGATGAGGTCACGGACAGCCTTAGCTCTCTTACTAGCCTTAGGGAAGGCCCCAAGACCGTGGGCCTCGTCCAAGATGATGAGGTCCCAGTTAATCTTAGGCAGCTTATGCATGCTCTCGTAGTTGATGGCGAAGAATTCGTACGGGAGGCATAGCTTCTTGGCGTCCTCTCCGATACTACCCAACGCCTTCTTCTTGGTTAGCAGCAGTACGCTCTGGGCACCCATCTCCTCAGCTATCTTCAGTGAGGTGATGGTCTTGCCTGTGCGTACCTCCATGGCGAGGTATACGAACTTGTGCTTGCTGAGTATAGCCTTGGCCTTGTCAACAATGGCCCGTTGATAGCTTCTTAGTTCCATGATATCTCGCTTTGCTGTTCGCCCTCGTGCTTGTTACGGATACGCATCCACCGACCCAAGGCATCGCGTCCCTCCTCGGGAGCTATGCCATACTTGTGTAGGCAGTATGATACAAGCCACTTGTAGAACTTGGTTCGTGAGATAGTCATCTTCGCATTGGGTGCGTAGTCAGGGTTCTGCTGAACGAAATCGACATAGAGCTTGTCCTTGTACAGCTTGATGTATGGCTCAAGGGCTGTATTGAAATCGCCGTTGATGAGTCCGCACCACTCGATGAAGTCGTGGCTCGTCTCCGCACTGAGCTGACGGATACCAAGGTTGATGAACTTACTCTCCACCAAGCCCGTATCGAGGTAGCCACGCAAGCATGACACCATATAGTTATCGAAGGCACACCAGTCGTCGTCGTCCCAGTCGGCGAAGAAGTGTTTCTTGAATTCCATCAGTGGGGTACGCGTCTTGTTGTAGTACTGGTGTAGCTCTAGCTCCCACTTCCTGCGTGCGAAGCTGTTGCCCGCACCCTTGATGGCGTAGTTGGTGGTGATACCAATCTTAGGGGACCGCTCGAAAGGAATCTTGATGGCGTCCTTGTTCTTCTTCTCCAGTGTCAAACCCTCTGTTACTACGCTGAATAGACGCTCGAAGTCAAAGTTCTTCTTTACGTCATCGAAGCAAAGTATCTGAGTGTCAGCACTTACGAGCTGATAGGGGAAGCTACGCTCGAAGGCAAACGCCTTACCGTCTATGACTACCAGCTTCTTCATCTGACTCAAGGCGTTCATGAACAGACCCTTGCCTGTGCCACCCTCGGGGTTGTCGCTGATGACTTCGTCGTTGAGGATGACTGCCGGAGAGTAGCTTAGGTTCTTATACCCATGCATCATATACCCGATGGTACTCTCCATAGTCCCCCGGCGGCTGTCGTCTTTGCCGCAGATGTTACCTATGAAAGTCTGGAAGTCGCATCCGTCATGGGAGCACTCGTTGAAGTTGCGCTCTATGATGTGGTCTTTCCATACATACCCACCGAGGTCGAGGTAGTCGATGGCTTTGACCTCTTCGGGTGAGATGCGTACCGCGCAGTTGCGGTAGTATAGGTAGGCCGAGCCCGCCGTATCCTCCATAAAGTACACGTCGATGGTGGACAGCAGGGTAAGGAACTCCTCACGGAAGTACCGCACGGCATCGGCGAAGAAGTTGTAGATGGTCTTGTCCTCAAGGTCGATGAGGTATCCAAGGATGAAGTCCTTTATCTCCTTCTCGCTCGTGTGGTCGATGAGGTTGTTGGTGACCTTGACGAAGACGTAGTTCTTGCTACCCTCGGGGGCGTACTTGAAGAAGCCGTTGTCTTCGAGGAAGGTCTTGAAGTCGAGGGGTACAATCTTAATGACACCCTTCTCTGTCTTAGACCAGAAGGTCTGCTCCTCGTTCTCTTTCTCTACACGCTCAAGGACGGCCTCAATTACATCGCTCTCAACCTCGCCCTTTAGTTGGGAGCGGACTTCCTTTTTTGATACACCGCGCTTGAGCTGTGCCTTGATGTTGTTGATGCGGTCGCTGTCCTCATAGAACTTCGTGCCGTGATTGCCGGTGTTGCTGTACGCCGAGTCGAGGGTACGCTCTATCTCTTTGGCTGTAAAGTCGGACTGCTCAAACTGACGTAGGATATGTGAGGCAAGGCTCTTGTTGATACCAAAGTCATTGAAGGCCATAGCCAACTTAAATATGTTGGCGTTGCGCTCGCCGTCTACCATACCAAACTTCTTCGTCCACCACTTGATGAGGATGTCGGCGGTCTTGTTGTCGTCGGTGATAGGTATCGTAGGTGCGTCACGGTTGGTGTCGACCTCGATATAGTCTCGCTCAACAACGCCCGTCCAAAGCTCACTGCTCTCGTTGATATGGATGAGTGGGTCGTAAGACTCGTAGCATACCCTGCTGATGTTCTTACATGAGGTATCGAACCGCTCGGAGTTAAAGTGTTTCTCTAACGCATTGAAGTAATTGGTATGATTATCAATGTCTTGCGGGATTTTTACGAGCACCTTGAGGCCGTGACCAGAGGGTGAGGTGAAGACAGAGTAGACGTAGCGGTCTTTGGTTAGGCGGTCGCGCTCAACCTTCATGTCCTTCTTGGTCTTGTAGTCATCGAAGTCAAGGCAGATGAAACCACTGTGCTCAAGGATAGCAGAGTCATTGCGCTTGTTAAACTCACCAGAGAAACATACCGCAGGTAGCTCTTTCTTAATCTCGTTGCGGCTTGCCTTATCGGTCTCCTTACGGATGCGTGATACAAGGTCTTTTGAGGAACCATCCTTGATTCTGTCGAGAACAAACTTGACTGAACGATGGAAGGGCGTCTCCGTTTCCCGGATATTCCGGAAGATTGTGACGATTTCTGACATGGGTGTGTCGGTTTTTGTGTCGGTTTATTGTAGTTAACTTATTGATACTCAGTCTTAGTGTCGATAATGTCGATTCTTCTTGTATGTATGTAGGAGAAAAGAAAAGTAGAGTATTCTCTCTCTCTCTCTATAGGCCAGAGGAAAACCGACATTCCGACATGGTCTTTTATTGTCCGTAGTTTTTCAGTCGATTGGTGTTCAGAAGACGCAAGGGGTAGCTGAATATTCTGTACTCCCCCGCATGGTAGTCATAGTCACCCTTTGGCCACCATGGCGCTCGTGCTTTCTTGCGAAAGAACCAGTGCCTCTCGTAGTCACTCATGTCCTCCACGTTGTGCTTGCGAGCAAGGTTCCGCATTCTCCTCAGGTACTTCGTCATCCTGTCCAGCCTATTGTCCAGAAACTGTATGGCAAGCAACTCAGCTTCTTGTTGTGTGATGCCTCGTCTGTAGAAGTCATACGTATTGCCCGATGAAAGGGCAATTGTGTGACCACTGTATTTTATCCAGTGCGCAGGTAGGTCACGGTAATTGCCATCCTCAAGAAATGAGCAAAACTCTTTGTGTATTTCCATCACTTCAGGATGCTCCCACCACTCCTCGTAATCCTGCTCACAAAGGAACTCCTCGTACTCAATCATTCCGGTAGGCTATCAAAGTTCTTGCTCTCTAGGTTCCGGTGAGCATGACGGAAGTCGTCGTTGGTCATCAGCGCGGCACGCTTGAGCTCGTAGTTGAGAAGGTTGGTACACTGACCGACCAACTTGGCCGTGGCTGACGCTTGGTTGACGTTAATCTCTGCGCTGTCTAACTTCTCAAGAGTCGTGCACAGGACATGAAAAAGGCTTTTTGTATTTACTGGTTTCATAGTTAATTGTATTTGTGCGAGGAAGAAAGAGGGGGCCGTTGCCCCCTCTTCCCCTCGCCTGATGGAGTACGGATGTATCAGGCTGACCCCATTAGAATGGGGCTTCGTCTTCCTCGACCTTAGCCTTCGGCTCCCACATGTCGAGCTCGAAGTAGTAGCGTCCGTCTTGGCTCTCCTTCATCTCGAAGTTTATCCAACCCGAGGGCTTGGCGTTCTCCTGAAGGAAGGCAACGAACTCTTCGACCTTGATGCCGACCTTGGCTTTGATGAAGTCGGGTGCCTCGTCACGAGGTGCGGACCAATTCATGGCGGGTGCGTAGACCCTGTCTTTGTTATCACTCATAGTGTCTCTTGGATATAAAAGGTTTCAATTGTGTGTGTGGCATCAGCTCCGAAGAACTTATCGTGGACCTCAAGGGCCCGTTCGACTTTGTCCCTGCCACGGAGGATAAAGTCTTGGCTTGGCTCGTACATGCCCATCATACCCGTCTTCTTGTCGATGGCGAAGAACACCAGCGGTACGCCGAATAGGCTTTGGTAGATGTAGCATTGGCTGTCGTAGCCATACTTGCGTGCCGACCACTTGAAGTCGTCGATGTTGCCAGTGGTCTTTAGGTCGATGATGCGGTCAGGACAGAGGATATCTGCCTTGGCCTTGAACTCTCGACCCATGATGGTACCCACGATGGGTTCCTCATACTTGTTGGCGTCATCACGAATGGCTTCGAAGAAGTCGTAGTTGCCGAGCATCTTCTGCGCCCACCCGTGTATCTCCTGCATCTCCTTGGTCAGGAGCATGAACTCTACACCGCGCTCAGCACAAGCCTCCTTGTACACTTTGCTGTTGCGGCTTACAGTGTTGACGCTCTCAACCTTGGCTGCTTTCTCCGGCTCGAGGATGAGCTGATGGAAGAGGCGGCCCTTGGCAAAGGCAGGGTTGTCAGGGGTAGGGACACCGAACATGGAAGGGTTGTCAAGCAAGACCTTGATGTCCGAGTTG
>Ga0209603_1001615_pt1 | contig 22998 bp, 18 predicted proteins | sample COGITO_mtgs_1206_FD_184812 | JGI IMG/M metagenome (GOLD analysis project Ga0209603, IMG submission 184812) | Pelagic marine microbial communities from North Sea - COGITO_mtgs_120607 (SPAdes) (version 2) | ecosystem: Environmental > Aquatic > Marine > Epipelagic ... | reverse complement strand
AAAGTGTTTATGTCATAAACACTTTAGATAACAATTTTCTTTAAGTAGTTTTGGTTTTGTTATATAATATATCACTTAAATAAAAAAGCACTTAAAGATAAAATGCGTTATACAATTATACTAACAGATAACACACAAAATGACGGCAGCAAATTATAACGAGATGATTGAAACATCACTAAATAATATTAATACTATTTATCATCAATCTATTTCAAAATTATTTGATGATATGCTTGCGAAAATCGCGGCAGAATTTGTTCAAAATATTACAAAAAAATTTGGCATTATTGAAAATTTAGATTTTGAAGTAAAAAGATATTTAAATCCGCTACTCGGTAGTAGTCAATTAAAATTTGATTTTAATTATAATAAAAAAACTATTAAAAAATCTACTAAAAAAGAAATTCCTACTGAAAATCAATGTGAAGCTCGTGTTTGGAAAGATGGACTAGCAAATCATCGATGTTCTTGTAAAGTATTTGTTAATGGATTATGTAAAACTCATGCTAAAAAAGAATTATTATGTTCTTCTGCTTGTGAAGTTGACGCAAATGCACAAAGACATGGTCTCTGGCATGGTCGCTATAATTTATTTCAAGACGGAATTCCTGGTGTATTGCCGTATAAAGATAAAAATAATATTTTAAGACAACGCTGGTTATCTCAAGAAATGATTGAAATTATTAATAATGATATTGCTAATAAAACTTGTTTTGTAAATCAAAAAGCTAAACAAAAATATTTAGATCTTTGTGAATTAAAAAATATTTGCGATGAAGCTCTTGATATTGATGAATTACCAACTATTGATTTACCTGAAAATCAATTAAATTCTCATCAAAATTCTATCGAGGGCGGAATGGACGATATGATTGAATGTGTGGAAAAAATCGATAACGATGGAATAAAATATTGTGTCGATGAAAAAACAAATGATATTTATTTTATGGGCGATGATGATGACGAGGTTGAATATGGGACTATTATTGGGCGATGGGATGGAACAGAGGCTCTAATTGAAGCAGAATATATACACTTGATTTATTAATTACGGACCACGGACCACGGACCACGGACCAAAAGTCAAAAAAGTCAATTCTTGCCCCTTATTTTTAAAGTTTCTCTTATATTCCCAATATAAGACAATCTTTTCTTTTTACGGGCAAAATATGACTTTTTTGACTTTTTTTTTTTTTTTTAATATATATATATATATTTTTTTTTAAAAACTTCGTAATAATTTTATAATAATATCTATAATTCACTAACGCTATCCTTTAGGGGGGTAGGGGATGGTATTTTTCTTGGTTTATTTATTCTACAATATCGGCGGTTTATTTATTATACTAATTTCTGGATATTTACTTTTGCATTTTTTTATTCTACAATATTCTGGATAATTATTAATCATATAATCAACCGATTCTTGCATATTTATAATTATATCATTTAAGTGAAAAAAAGCATTTAAAGATATATAACTAGTTATATATATAAAATGACTAATAACACACATGCATGCACAAACCATTTAGATAAGCTTCCCGTTGAAATTCTCGATTTTATTTACAAAATTTATTTTCGTGATTATTATTCAAATTATGTTTTACAAGAGTATGAAAAAAAACACGGAGAAATAGATAATGATTACGAAGATTTTTCTTCTGGATTATTTCTCAATAATGGTTCTAATTGCTACTCATGTATTCTCAAAAATTCATTATTTCATATTAAAAATAGTAAAAAACAGAGCAATATTAGAGTTATGAATGATTTTTATGATATCATTTGTTATATCGTATATAAACGTCGTTTTTTTGATGATGTTGAATATTTTTGCGATCCGGATAGTATTGATGAATATTTAGATTATTTTTGGGACTTGTATAAGGATAATCTATATTAAAGTCATTTCTCTGACTTTTATGACTTTTTTTTTTCTTTTAATAATATATGAATATAGATATTAAAAGAGAAAAAGCTAGACTATATCAACGAGAATACTATAAAAAAAATCGTCAATATCATGTTTTATACCATCTTAGAAAAAGACTTATTTGTAATATAAATGATGAAATTAAAAATATGATTAATATTAGGGAATATGCAAAATTAAAGAAAGAAGAAGTGAAATTATTAAATAAAAAAAGAAATTGTAATGTAAGTGGATTTAAACGTGTCGATCAAAAAAAACCTATTTTAGTTTATTTTGATTAGTGTTATTTAAAGAAATTTATCACTTAAAGATATATATACTTATATATATATAACATTATGTCTAACACTAACACATCCGTAATTTTAAAATCAGACACTACTAAAGAAGAAATTAGATCATTATTCTTAAAAGCTAAACCTGGCTTAAGTCATAATTCATTACGTTCTTACACTTCCACTATTTTTAACTTAAACGTTGACCAAAAAACTAAGCAAAGAACCAATGAATTAAATTTAAATAATACTAAAGAAGTTATAGATTTTGTTAAAAATAAACAAACTAAATCTGCTAAAACGATTTTTTCTACTTTAAATGTTTTGACAGGACTACAGTCATATAAATTAGAAATGGATAATGAAAACGTTAAGATGAATGCTTTGCAAACACAACAAATTAAGACACAAACTCAAGCGGAAAATTGGATTAATTATTCTGATATTGAAAGTATTTATGATGAAATTTCTACAGATATGTGGAATTTACTCATTAAATATATTAAAAATAAAGTCCCCGAAAAGGATAAAAAAAGAAAATTTACTATCTTAAAACAATTTTTAGGATTTTTAGTATCTTCTGGATATTATATACCTCCGAGAAGAAATGAAGATTTTATTTATATGTTTTGGGATAAGCCCGATGATGATTCAGAAATTTTTAATTATATAGATTGGGAAAAAAAACAATTTGTTTATAATGCTTATAAAACATCTTCTGTTTATAATACTCAATATGTTGATATTCCTAGTTCTCTATATAAATGGCTAAAAACATATAAAAAAATTAAAAAAAATGATTTAGTTTTCCCTTCTGATATTTATCATAAAGAAATGAATACACAATCATTTGCACATATGTTTCATAATTTTTTTAAAGAATTACCTACTACTCATATAGCACATGGTAAAAAAATATCTACTAGAGTTTTTAGACAAGCTTATCTTTCTAATTTATATAAAGATATTCCTAAATTAACCGATATGGAAAAAACAGCTAATGCTATGGGTCATTCTGTTCCAGTAGCTTTAAAATATTATGTAAAACACTCCGAAATACCACCTGAAATGATAAATCAAGCTTATAATTTAAAAGACGATGATAGTGAAGAAACTATTGTTATTTAAACTCCAACTACTAAATCACTATCGTTATCACTCATATCGGTTTGAGATTGTGTTCTGTTCATAGTAGGGCTTTTCACCTTTCGATGTATTTCTAATCCCCAGCATTTTATAATATTGCATTTAGATAATCTCATCGAGGCAAAACATCCTGCTAGTAGTCCACCAACTGCTCCAATTATTATTACTAAATCCTGTGAACTTTCAATTATAGCCATTATATTATAATAATAAAATAAAAGTTTAAAAAAAATTTAAACTTTTATTTTTTTTTATTTATGTATAGTATATATATAAATAAAATGAGTTATGAAGCAGATGATATGGAAGTGCCCGCCGCACTCTCTAATTTAGCACTTAAACCACAAAATTACGATAAGGCTATTCTTAGTAGGGATGAAGTTAGATTTAATGCTCAAGCAATCTCCTACAATAATACCGCTAAAGATATAACAATTAGATTAAATTCGGCAGGTTATATTGATACAGCTACGGCATACCTTTATGCTAATATTAAAACTAAATATTCAAATTGCCAGATAATAGAGGAAGGATTAATGGGTATGTTAGGGCAGGCGACACTCGCAGTAAATGGTAAGATTGTCGAGAGAATCGAGGATGTATCCGAGTTGCTACCTCTCTTAAAACATTCTTGCACACAAGAGTGGTTGCAAACTGAGGGAAAATTAGCTGGCCAATATAGATATTGTAAATCTACTAGTTATCAAACTAGTATTACAAATACAGATGCTGCTGCCACTAATGATAATGATATTAATGTTAGTCTTATATCTGAGGCAAGTGGTGTTGCTGTTAAAATGCCTAGACAATCTGGTGGATATTCTACTGCTGAAGTTGGGCTAAATACCACCGATAAACTTTATATAGGAGAAACAGTAAGACATAATAGTATGAAAACATGCGCTAAGGGTAATGGTAATCATTCTTTCTGGGCTAAACTCCCTGAAGGAACTAACAAACCAGATGATACTTCAAGAACCTATTGTTTAAGTTTAGGATTAATTTTTGGTCTCTTTAGAACTAAAGTGCAAACTTACCTTCCTCTAAGAAATATGCCGATGGAGTTAAAAATTTCTTTAAAGCCCTATAATGAATTTGCAATCCATTGCCCCCCCTGTGTGCAATCTGTTGTTAGAGAACGTCCTATTCCAATAACTATTGACTATGATGGAACTGAATCTGATGCGAAAATACCAAATACTGGAACAAACATTGCTCCAATAATTACTGATTTAGATAATACCAACTTTGCTCAGTATGATATGACCAATGTGCATGTTCTTGCTGATATTTTAGTGCCTAATGAATCTGTATCTGCGAGAGTAGATGCCATGGCTGCCGGCAATGAAGGTCTTTCCTTTGTTATTGATACCTATAATGTAAATAAACAACCAGTTTCGTATGCTGAAAATATAAATCTTGTTAGCACTAGGAGTTATTCGCATCTTAAAGATATATTTACAACTTTTAAACCCGCTGAATTAGAAACAAATCTTTTCTTACAAAAATCCGATAGATATTATGGAAGTGTAGTAGAATCAGTTAGCACCCAAGTTGGTTCAAAGGTTATGCCCGCTAATAATGCTAGTGATTCCGTAAATGAAATGTTTATTAATTTACGCAAATGTTTAGGTATTCAGAATAACCTCGGTAATAGTAGAGGAGTAGTTTCTTTAAATGCGTATCAAGGTAAGCCTGATTCTGTTGTAGCAGGTATTGGAAAATTGCCTTATACACACGGATTTGTCCCTGATTTAAAAATTGCTAGAGCAACTACTGGAGCAGATAAAACCACAAAATATTTTAACGCCCATTTATTACCCGCTCAGGCACATAGTGATTTTGTTATTGGATGTAATACTCAAAGGGTATTAGCCAGCTCCTCTTTATCAGGATTGAATAGCATTGGCACGTCGTATACATGCACTACAAAGGTTAAATTCAAAAGATTTAATCCTTCAGCTATTACTGATTTAAGTTCGTCGGCTAATTCAGCTTCTCTTGATGCATGCTGGGGTGATATAGATATGATTGCCACGCAAATTATGCACTCAGATGTATTACTTCGAGTTTCAAATGGCTTGGTATCTGTTTTAGAGTAATTCAAAATAATTAAATATTTTATTAAAATAAAAAATTTATTTTATTAAAATATAATATATAGTATGCCTCAAAAAATACATAAACTTATTTTATCAACTCAAGATAAATTAGAACATGAAAGTCATTCCGATTGTTTAATAAATCTACATGCACCCATCAATAAAGCAACAGGATTTAGGGTTTGTAGTAGTCATATACCAGTGGATGCCGGCACTTTTACTTTTTACGAAAACAAATTAAATTATCAATTATCGAGTAATTATACCTTTCCTAATATTAAAAAATTACAATTTAAAGTTATTAATACAGACACTGGTGCTGATGATTTAAATGCTACTCTTTTATTACCTAACAATACCTATACTCCTAGCCAACTTAATACACTTTTTACTGCTAATTTTAATTATGCTGGAATTAATAGCTGGACTATTACCTCAAATACAATCACCGTCGATTTTAATTCCGCAAATTATAATAGAACAGCACAATTAATTGCTTTTAATCATGAAGATGAAATTACTACTTCAGATTATATAAATATAGACCATTCAATAAAAACTTTGCCAAAAGCTGAAACATTTAATAATGAAAATAATCAATTTAATTATGTATTAGAAGAAATGTTTTCATTTCCACAAATTCGTCGAATTGTGGTTAAGTATGATACACCTGAAGGAGATCAATTAACATCTAAATTAGATTTAAATGACCAAATACCAGTATTTAATATAAGTCAGTTTATCACTTTATTAAATCAAGCTTTCTCAACTCAATTACTTGCTTCTTTTTCTTCTACTCATATAAATGCTACTAATTTAGATAGTATTACTTTAACTGGAACAGGATCAGCTAATGCTAGAAATCGATTAATAAATATTTATGCTGAAGATAATAACGGAGATAAAATTGAAAACGATGGTCATTTAAATTTAAAATCTATAGATATTTTTGTGGCTGCTGGAAAAGTTATGCCCGCTACTACAATTACTACCCAAACTAATCCTGCTGGAAAATTAACATTTGGTTTTTCAAAATTAAATACTGTAGAATTTAATACAAATCAAGTATACACAAGTCAAGAGATCGTGGACCAATTAAATACTTTAGACGAACCTGCAAATACAGCAATTACCTTTTCTAAAACTGGTGATGTATTATCAATTGATAATGATACCCCAAATCTGGCTAAAACCTTTTTATATGTTAAAAAAATTCAATTACAAATACAAACTGCTACTAGATCAACTATTCAAATTTTGGATTTTGATAATATTCCAGATGATTTAAATGCAGATTCATTTGTAGTTTATCTTAATATGTTTTTAACGGGTAATGATTTGGCTGGAAATGAACCTGGTCAGGTATTATCTTATGATATAACTGGTAATATACTTAGCATTGTTCCTCCTGCTTATAAAGAAGAGAGAGTTTTTACATTTACCGCACATGATGACCATGGAAATATCACTACTACATCTGGATTAAACTTTAGTGGAAATGAATTTGAAATAGCAGCAAATTCTACTAGTGCTGCAAATATAACAACAAATATAATATTTTCTTCGACGACCGGTATAGCCGATACATATGCCAATACTACGTTAACGCCTAGAGGTAAAATTAGTTATCATATTAATGATACTTTGGGATTTGTTAAAGAAGACGTGGTTGTAAATACTGGAAATGTCAGAAACGCTGATAAGGCTATAACTTTAGCAAATGGTTCAGATGTTGATATAATTTTCACAACCACAATGGATAGTAGTTCTAAAGTTGATTTTAATGATGTTATTTCATCTGTAATCTTTGACCCTTATGAAACTTTTACGGAATCTACTTTAGTTACCTTCTTAAATGGAAACTTTAGTAATTTTACATGGTCTTTTGAGGACCATAGACTTAAAGTCGTTTCAAGTAATAGTAATAAACTTCGTTTATATCGTAATGAAAAATTAGGCATTACCTTTAAAAAATCTGGTGAAAATTTTGTAGATATAGACCCTTCAGCTACGTATATAGCGGAAGCGGTATTAAATGGTTCTACGCATATCATGTGCTATTTAGGTCTAAGTATATATAATGATTCAATTTGTTCTAAAAAGAAAAATCAAGCACATGCTAATGATATTGTTGCTACTTTGCATAACAGGTCTAGGCTCACTTATGGAGATTATTTAGAACAAAATACTGAATCTACAGATATTATTCCAATAAATGCTTCTCAATTTCAGTCTATTAGAATAAGAAGTTATAATCCTAATTTTCAGTTAATCCCAAATCAGCATTTACCAACTCATGTCGAATTAAATGTTTATTGTGATTATTAATTTTTTTTCATCTTTAGATTAAAAAAAAAAATCAAATATAAAGATGAAAAATATATATTTTATATATATATGAAGAAGGATAAAAAATATAAGCCTAAGCCTAAGCCTACTAAACCTAAACATAAATCAAAAGCTAAATTAGCATCTCATTTTTTTGATAAAAATAAACTTTTTAATAAACAAATGATGACTATAGCTGGTAATGTTATCCCAATAATTACTAACTATGTTAGTTCTGGTAAAATTAAATTTTAATTATCAACGGATGTTAATAAATAACACCTCTTAATAATTATATAATAAATGTATGAAAAATATAAAAAAATCCAAAACTATAATTGTAAAAAAAAATAAATATGGGTCAATAAAAAATCATCAGTGATCAGAAAATTTAGGAATTTAATACAACCAAATACTCTGATACTATAATTAAATATTTTTTTTTTACAAATTAAATTTATTTTTATAGGAATTAATATTATTTTTTAAATTACGAGAATTGCCCCATAACAAAAATCTACTAAGAGAACCTGGATTAACTTCATTCCAATTTTCATTTACTTTATGTCTTTGTATGTATGCATTTTTTTTTTCAATTGACGCTCCATTAATAAAAGTAGTGCTTCCCTTACTTCCAAAATGTATTCTTTTTGTTCTACCATTTGAAATAGTTGCAACTAATTTTTTATCAGGTTTGCTTGAAGGTTTAACTGATATTAATTTCATTATTTATATATAATATAACTATACTAAAATTTGAGTATTCCAATTTGTTTTACTCTTTATATTTTTTTTCGGTTTAAATTTTTTAAAATTACTATGCATAGCCCCATAATTTAATTCATTAAGAGTTCCATCATTATTATACATCAATTTGGTTGGAACTACTTTCGGTTGAAATACTACTTGTGCTAGTGTGTGCTTTGGCACAATACGCAACCGAGTCTCCCAGTCTTTCGAAAAATTGGTTTTTTTCTGTTTCATTTTTAAATATATTATAAAAAGATTTTTTTTTTTTTAAATCCAATTGTGATTCCATAAACAATTCTCTTAATTCTAATTCTTTCATAATAAAATCATGTTCTTCTTGTGATATATCATTACATGCTAATTTAGATTTACAAACATACTTTAAATCATGTGTATTCTTCATAAATTCCTTATAATTATTTAAAAATAATTGCATAGGTGTAATTTGTGGTATTACATCTATAAAATCAAATTTCTGCCAAGTTTTATAGTCTTTATAGACATTAAAAAATGGTAATTTATAAAATTCTGGGTCTGAACAATATTGTTCTATACCTTTCATACAATTATTTCTTTCTACTTCAAAATATTTTCGTTGTTCTGCCGAATTGAATGGGCAGCCGCTATGAGTTTTAAATTGCATTTATATATTATAAAGAAAAAAATAAAAAATATTATATTATTATATATAAATGTCTGATAAATCCGATGATGAAAACTTAGATACCAAACAAACTAGAATCGAATTAAATATTAAAAAAAAAACACCTAGACCTATGAGCGACCTACAAAAAGAAAATATAAAAAAAGCACTTGCTGCTAGAGCCAAAAAAATTGAAGAAAGAAAAAATCTAAAGATGAAACAAACCAAAGACAAAGAGCAAGCAATAGGCGGAGATGTTCAAGAAGAATCTAAAGATGAAGAGCAAGAAAACACTAAAGATGTAGACATAACTGTGAATGATATACCTAATGATGTTATTAATAATCCAAAAATATCTAAAGAACGACAAAAAAAGGAAGAAAGTGAGGAAATAAAGAATATGAGAAAAAAATTAAAGCGTATTGAACTTGAAGAAATAATTCAAAAACGAGTTAGTAATGCAATCACTGAGTATGAAGATTTAAATAAAACTAATAAAGAGGTTAAAAGATTAAAGAAAATTGAAGAGAAATTACTCGAAGAAAAAAAAAAAAATCCACATAAATTTATGAATTTTATTGGACCAGATGGAACTATTTTGTAGTGTTATATATATAACAACACTTAAAGAGAATATATAAATAAAAAGGATTTAAAATTTAGACCCGTTTAATTTATATAACAAGACCAATGATGAAAAATAATGATAATATTATTTGTGAGAAGTTGCAGCTTCCCACAACAAATGATAGTAAATTAACTTTAAGTAATTATTCCCCTATAAATGATGAAAAAAAATCTGCTAATATAAAAATGATATCTTTTAAAACACCTGTGAATAGAAATAGATTAAATGCCTTTATGAAATTAGATCCTGAATTTTATTTACCTTTATTCTGTTATGCTGAAACAAAATGTAAAATTAATTCATACAGATATTATGTCAGACATTTTAATTTTAATGATATTGAATATAATCTTAAAAATAATCGATTATATTCAAAAGGTTTATCCATACAAGGTTTTCCTGTAGCTTTTCGAAACTTCCTATTATCAAATTGTTATGATTATGATATGAATAATTGTTTTCCCACCATTCTACTTAAATTAACACAAGATTTAAATTTACAATCTAAATATTTGAAAAAATATGTAGATGATAGAAATAATTTTTTAAAAAAAAATAAAATTGAAAAAATTGAAATACTAAAACTTATCAATATTGATAAACCAGAGTTATCTAACTTCACTCCAACTGTTAATAATCTTATTTGTGAAATTATGTTTAATAAACAACAAATTATTGATAAACATATTGATAAAGTTAATGAAAAAGAAGATAGTCTCAATCCAATATCATCAAAAATATATTCAATTTTAGCATTTCACGAAAATATGCTACTATGTAGAATTTTAAATAAATATAAATCAGAATTAACAATTAATGGTTGTGTTCCTATGTATGATGGTTTTGCTACACCATTTAAAATTAATATTGAAACTCTTAATAATTTAACTAGTGATTTTAATATTACTTGGAAAACAAAAAATATGGATAGTCCTCTATTTTATATTCCCGATTTATCTTCAGAAAATAGTATAGCAGATTTATTTATAGAATGTTTTGAAACTAATTTAATTAAAACTATGGTTTCAGATAAAGATAGTGAAGTTTATGTTTATGATAATAATATTTGGAAATATAATGATAAAAAAAATACTATTATAAAAAATTTAATGAAAAATGATTTTTCAAATTATATTCATAATTATTTTTCTAAATTAACTAGTGATTATTTTAATAAATTTAGAGAACAAAAAGATATTGATAATGAATATAAATTATTACTTGAGGAATATACTAATTGTATTAGATTACTTAGCAAATATAAAAGTATTTGTGATATTTCTAATTGTATAATTACATATATACCAAGTAAAAAAATTGACTTTGATGATAAACCTGATTATTTGCCTTTTGATAATTGTATATTAGATTTAAAAACTGGCCAGCCTATTCCTCATCAAAAAGATTATTATATTACTCAAACTATTGGATATGATTATAGTGATGCTAATAAAGATATACAAAATGAAATCATAGAAATGATTAAACAAATATTTCCACAAGAAGATGAAAGAAATTTAATATTATATAAATTAGCTCATACACTTAATGGATATAATCACCCTCGATTTACTATTTTACAAGGAGAAGGAGGAAACGGAAAATCTGTTTTATTAAATTTGTTGAATGCTACTTTGAATAAATTTTCTTATAATCTTGGTAATTCAATATGCGTATCTGGTTCTAAAGGAACAGGAGCTAAAACCGAAATCGCTAAAACTGATAGAAAAAGATTTCTATGGTGTTCTGAACCTGCCGAAGGTGATAAATTTAATTTTTCTCTTATTAAACAGCTTACAGGTGATAGGGAAATTAATGCTAGAGAAATATTTTCAAAAAAAACAGAAACTTTATGTTGTGGAGATTTGTGGATTGCTTGTAATGATGATATACCATTAGATATTACTTCTGATGGTGAAGCAGTTAGAAGAAGAATTATCGAAATGCAGATGAGGTCTAGTTTTTTAACAAATCCCGACCCTAACATTGAAAATTCTTATAAAGCAAATCCAATGTTTTTAGAAAAATCCACTTATGAAAAATTTAAAATGGATTTTATTCATTTACTTACACCATATTCTATTGAGTTATTTAAAAATAATAGAAATATCGATAAATTTATTCCTAATAATATTACTGAATTAGGTTTAAAATATATCACAAAAAGTAATCCATTTAAATCATGGTTTAATACAAAATTTGAAAAAACTAATTGTATTGATGATATTGTTAGTATTAAAGATATATTTGATTCATATAAATCATCAGATGATTACCTCAATTTAACTAAAAAAGAAAAAAGAATTAATAATTATCAATATTTTGTGGAAAAATTAAAAAGAGACCCCGATACTAAATTATATTATTTGGAAAAATTAAATGATACTAAAAACCAAACAACTCGAAGAAATATAATTCGGTCGTTTAAACAAATTATTGAGGCTTCAGATAATAATTCACAAGATAAACAAGAATTTATTAAAGATGAAGATGAAGATGAAGATGAATTAAATAAAATTATTATTAATTAAAATTTACTAAAATGATAGTAATATTATTTTAGACAAATTTAATACTTTTTTAACGACTTTTTATCAAAAGTCAATTCTTGCCCCGAAAAAGTCAAAAAAGTCAATTCTTGCCCCTTTTTTTAAAACTTTCTCTTATTTACTAATATAAGACAATCTTTCTTTTTTAGGGGCAAGAATTGACTTTTTTGACTTTTATGATTTTTTTTTTTTTTTTTTTTTTTTTGGTTAAAAATTTATTTTTTTGATTTTTTTTTTTTTTTTTTTTTTTTTATTTTTTTTATATATATATATATTTTTTTTTATTATTGAAACTTCGTAATAATCTATAATATATCTATAATTCACTAACGCCACCCTTTGGGGGGATAGGGGGAGTCCAAAGGAAAAGAATTATTAGACATTAGTTTTATAACTATATTTATTATTTTATTATATTTTATAATGGAATATAGATTAACAAAACTTACAATAACAGATATAAAAAATTTAGAAAAAGTTCATAAATATTTGGAAGATAACCCAACGTGTTTAAGGAGTTCATTTAGAAATTCAGCTAATTCTGGTGATAACCATAGTATAAAAATTGGAGCAACAAAGCAACAAGGTGCACGAGGAAGTGTTTGTGGAATAGTCCCGTATCGTAATAAAATACTTTTATCAACACTAAGTAAAGAACATCCTAAATTAGATGAATTATTATTAAATTTTCTAAGCAATCATCGTCCTGATTTTATATTTAATAGTGTATATATTAATAAAAATTGTATAGCAAATCCGCATAAAGATAGTAATAATATTGGAAATTCAATTATTATAACTTGTGGCGATTTTTCACATGGAGGTATTTTTGTAGAAGATAGTATTTTAGAACCAAAATTATTTGAAATAAGAACTTATTCGCTTGAATTTAATGGAAGTTTTTATAAACATTGGACACAACCCTTTAAAGGCAATAGATATTCATTAATATTTTATTAAATTATAATATTTTTATCGATATATTATATATAAATGAATAAACATTTAATTGACTTTCCTTTACGAGAAAAAAGATTGACCAGAATGATTAATGAAGGTTTATTATTTGATTTCAAATATATAAAAAATAATCATAAAAAAAATCTTGTTAAAATTTATAAATCAAATGGTAAAAATAAATCTTAGTTCATGGGGAGTAGATGTAGATACTCATACTAATAAAAATAATAAATTTTCTATGTTAACTCCTTCATCACAAGGCCTTGGATTAGATATTGAAACGCAACAAAGCACAATTAATTCAGATTATAAATATAGAGAAGATCCGCAAAATGCTATAGATGCAGAAATACAAAGACAAAAGACACAAGCTAGAATGTTTTTTAGACAAAAAAAAGCAGCTAGTGCTAATTTAGGATTTAAAAATGAAAATTTACAAAGTTTAGAAGAACGATATAAAGAAAAATCATTTAACAATTTATATCATGTTTTAAAATCACAATTAAAAAATGAAGATTTTAATCAAAAGATAGATAGATATTTTAAATTAACTGGTCAAGAAGAATTGGATATGAATATGAAATTAATGGCTGATGCTTTAGAAAGAGTTGGCGTTTTATTACCAAATGAAAAATTAAAAATGGAAGAAGCAATAAGAAAAGCTAGCCCAATTATTATAACATTTGATTTTGCTATAAAGGTTGCATCAGACCCAGATACGCGCTCATGGGCTAATTACTTTTTAGATAAGGTTGGCGATGCGGCCACGGCAACAGGGGTTGGATATGTTGGAACACAAATATATAAAGGAGGACAAACAGCTGCTGAATATTGGAGAATACTAAAATATAATTTACAAAGAATATATAATGCTAATAAAGTTCCAGATAAACCACCAGGTGAAACTGAACAAGGAACTGGTAATCAGCAACAGCAAGGAGGACCTCCAGGTGGCGGAGGTAATGCTGGTGGTGCTCAACAACAACAACAAGGCGGAACTGGATATGAAAATCAAGGTCAAGGTGCTACTCAAGGTGGTATCATGGGTGGAATGCAACAAGGACCACAACAACAAGGTGGTCCGCAACAAGGTGGTCCGCAACAAGGTGGTGTAGGACCAGGTCAAGGTCAAGTAATTGTTCATCAGCCAGACCAAAATCCACAACCACAAGACCCAACCACCGCAACATTAAATCCTCAAGAATTACCAGATGCCGAGCATCCTATTTATGCTGCAATAGCATCATTATTACTTAATAGATTTACTTTAATAGGATTAGGAGCAGTAATTACCACAAGCACTTTAATGGCTGCTATGCCTCAACAATTTAGAGGAATTGTAGTAGGAATAGTTCAAGAAAATAGACCACCTATGATAATGATTAGAGAATTAATATCTCAAGGTGGAACTGCGGTTATGCAAGCCTATAGAAATTCTATTTATGGAGATAGAGGTCCTTTAACTACTGTTGGTCCAGAAGTAATAAGAGAATTGATGCAAGAAGGACAAATAAGACCTGAACAAATTCAACATGAAGCAGAACCTACACTTTTACATGATGAAACAAATCAATATGCTCGTAGAATTATAGATATAGTAAATCATATATTAACTATTCCTAGTGCTATAAATTCTCATGTTATAGAAGATTTTAGCCAAATTAAAAGCTCAGTTGTTGCCCTTTCAAGAAGACATAGAGAAAGTGGTATGGGAAATTTAATTGATATGGCTTTAGAAGCATTGCAAAGAAAAGGACCAGGATATAAAGATAGTGTAGAATTTTGTAAAGAATTTTTACAGATATTAATGGATAATTTACCTAACGAATATCCTATATCTAAAAAAGATGAAATTATAAAAGATTTTAATAAAGCAATTAGAGTAATAAATGAATATAAAAAGGATGCTATACGGAAAAGTGAAGCACAAGATGAAAGAACTAGACAACGAGCGTCCACTAGTTCAGGAAGTGATATGGTTGGTATTTTATTAAAAACACAACTATCAAGAATAAGAGTTTTATTTAGAAAAAATATAGAAAAAAATATGATTGAATATGTTAATCGAATAAAACAAAATAATCCAAATTTTCCACAAAGTATTCAAAAAGCAATTAATTTAACAGATAGAACTTTAACAGGTATGGAATGGCTTATGCAGTATGTAGTTAATTTAAAAAATGCTGGTGATATAGATGAAAATGAATTAGATGCTATTGTAAAATTATATAATGAAAATAAACCATAATAAATTTTTTATTTATATATTATAATAAAATGAAAGAATTTATTGTAAAACCACCGAAATCAACGGATGAGGGAAAAGAGAAAATAGACGAATTATTACCTCAAATGCCTTTTAGAATGCTTGTAGTAGGTAATTCTGCTTCAGGAAAAGGAGTTTTATGTAATAGCTTTTTAGGTAATAATACAGGATTTCCATATAAATCCATATTTAAAAATAATATATTTATTTTCAGTTCTACGTATGCACTAGGAGATAAAAGTTTATCAAATTTAGATATTCCGGAAGAAAACCAATTTGATAAATTAGATGAGGAAGTAATAGCTCAAATATTACTCGAGCAGCGGTTAAATATAGCAGAGTATTCTAAAAATAGGTGTGTTCCTATCATGATATTGCTCGATGACGTTCTTACCCAACTTTCACATAAAAAAAATTCTATTGTTCGAGAATTATTTTTTAGTAGTAGACATTATTTAATTTCATTATTTTTTATGGTTCAAAGTTATAGATCAGTGCCAAAGCCGATGAGAACAAATTGCACACATTTGGTATTTTTTCAAACAAATAATACCAAAGAAAGAAATAGTATAATTGAAGAACAAAATGCGCCAAGTAAAATTATGGAAAAAATATTAGATGATGCTACAGAAGAAGATTTTTCTTTTTTAGTAGTAAATAATAAGGTTCATAATAAAAACAAACGATTTCAAAAGAGATTTAGTTCCATTTATTATAATTTAGATAATTTATAATATAATAAAAATTTTATAATATTATAATAATAGATGCCATTTTTTATAGGTGAAGAGCCAACACAATCAAATTGGACAGAAACAAACGAAAATGCATTATCATTCATCCTAAATAAACCAGCGGTAATAAAAGGAGAGCAAGGAAATAATGGAGAAAAAGGTCAAAAAGGAGAAATAGGACCACGAGGTATTGAAGGTGAAAAAGGTGAACAAGGTAATGATGGAGAAAAAGGTCAAAAAGGACAAGTAGGAGTAGGTCAAAAAGGTGAGGTAGGAGAAAAAGGAATAGACGGAAGCAAAGGTCAAAAAGGAGAAGAAGGATTATCCATTACTGGAGAAAAAGGAGAAAAAGGTATGCCTTCTAATATTGCTGGAGAAAAAGGTGAAAAAGGAGAATTAGGAAATCAAGGAGATAAAGGAATTCAAGGACAGAAGGGTATTCAAGGAGAAACAGGTTCAAAAGGAGCAAAGGGAGAAATCGGAAATATTGGAATAACTGGTGCCAAAGGCCAAAAAGGAGAACAAGGAATTATAGGAAATACTGGTTCAAAAGGAGATAAGGGAGAAATAGGATTGACTGGAGATAAAGGACAAAAAGGCGAGGTCCATAGTAGTAAATTTATTAATAATGGTTCATTAAATTCTTCAGATGAAATAGAAGTAGTTTATGACGACGGAACTAATATGACTAATAAAATAGATATATCATCTTTAAGAGAATTACCAACAATGTTAAATACTTATTATGGTAAAAGATTAACAGTAGTGCAACCATCAACAGGTAGTGGAGTAGAAGCAATGTGGGTTAATCAAGATACATATAGTTTTACAGAGTCTAGAACAACAGCACAGTTAGAGGTCCAAAAAGTAGAACAAAATACTACATCACCGTATTTTAATACAACGACAACTAATACTTACAATTTTCTCCCTGTTCTAGTTAATGATAAAGTTTTAACGGTAAGTAATGGTGCTTTAACCTGGTCAGATTTCCCAGCAGATGATAATACAAGAGTAAGTGGGTTTAGTATTGATGCGAGTCATAATTTATCGTTATCACAAAATGATGCTACCGCTCCATATAGTGTATCATTAGCTCCATATTTAGATAATACCGACAATTATATAACTTCCTATGCGTTATCCAATGGTTTGCTTACTGGGACGATGACTGGTGGTCAAGCAAATCCAACAGGACAGATATTACCCACTAATACAGCCGGTTTTTTGAACAATAATGGAACTGGAACACTATCATATATAGATAGAGAATTACTTCCATCACAAACTAATAACGATGATAAATTTTTAAAAACAGATGGAACAAATGCATCTTGGACTAATAAAATAGGTTCATCTATTTCTCATACAATGTTTTATTGGAACGGTGGAACACCAAATCATTATTTATTAAATCAAGCAACTAGTGCTGGTTCTGAATTAGGAAATATAGCTTTTGGAAATACAAATGGAACATTTTATTCAAGTATTTCTGGGAAAGTAAGAGATTCTACTAGTGGACAATTAAGAGGTTTTATTCAAATAAATACACAACACGGAGATTCTTCTGCTAATTTAGATGAAGAAATATTAAGAATAGGAGAATCAAGTAATTCTACCTCAGATGCTGGAGAATTTTTCGGAAATCTAAAAGTAGCAGGTGTTAAATTTACTAATAATAGTGTTCAGACATTACCAGTTATAACACCTACAAGTAGTGATGTTGGTAAATTCCTTACTGCTACCTCTATAGGTGCTTTTGATTGGCATAATAAGATAGGTAGTTCTACTGCTTACAATTGGTTTTACTGGAGCGGTGGAATTATAAATAGTTATTTACTATCCCAGCCTAGTTCGGCAGGAGACCAATGCGGTGCAATTACTTTCGGTCATACAAACGGAACTATGTTTGGGTCTATATATGGTAAAGTAAGAGATACTACAGCTGGACAATTACGAGGATATATTCAAATAGATACGCAAAATAATAATGGAACTGATGTTTTAACAGAAGAAACATTAAGAATTGGAGAATCGACTCATTCTACATCAGATGCTGGAGAATTTTTCGGTAATTTAAGAGTAAATGGGATTAAATATTCTGGCAATAATAATATACAGACAGAAGCAGTAGAAGCTCCAACTGCTGCTGACGGAACAGCTAGTCGAGTTTTAACAGCTACAGGAGCTAATACATGGGCTTGGTCTGACCCATCAGCAATAGTAGTAAATACATTACAATCTGGAGCAACTCAAAACGGAACAGAAGTATATAATGCCTGGTATCACGATACAGTTCGAGGAATAGACGCTTTAGCAAAACTAGATAAATCAGAAGTAAAAAACACACTTCAATCTGGGGCAACTCAAAATGGAACAGAAGTTTATAATGCTTGGTATCACGATACAGTAAGAGGTATTGATGCTTTAGCAAAATTAGATAAATCGCATGTCCAATCTGTATATCAAGCAACCCCCAATGCGGATGATGTTTATAATTGTGCACATCATGATTTAGCTTTTAAAAATACTTATGGTATTTTATATGGAAACACACAATCTAGTTGCTATACTACAGGATATATAAATCAATTTTATAGAGAATCTAATAATCAAAAAGATATAACTCTTGTATCTTCAAATACGTCCCAAAATGACACTCTTGGTTCGGTTCAGGCTTGGGATGGTAATAATTACCTTTCATCAGCAATAGCATTTTTACTATCTAATGAAACTACCGTATCAGGTAGAATTAATTTTTATAGTTATACTAATAATAATCATGCCACGGCTGGACCGTCAGTTTATATTCAGGATGATATAATAAATGTTAAAGATCTAGAAGCTATACGAAGTATAACTCAGAATTCTGTGTTAAATACTAGTAATATAACGAATACATGTCCAGCTAATCCAAAATTTATTTCTAAATCTTCTACCTCAACTTCAACAGCAGTAATTGGAAATTTTCAAACACAAGCACTTGTAAATATAACTGGCAATGTGCAATATCCACCAGCTTTGTCTTCAAATACTAGCACAGTAAGTGGCATTACGTATACACTTACAGCATCTACAAATGCCTTCACAGGATCAAGCTACAATATTTATAAAGCTTTTGATAGAATTAATAATACAGGATGGCACTCGCACGGAAACTACAACAGTAGCAACAATCCGACTACAATGGGTCAATATCAAGGTTCTAATTCATTGGGTGGTGTCAGCGGCGAATGGATTCAGATTCAAATGTCTTCTGCACAGCCCTTTGGCTCTGTCAAAATTATTGGAAGACAAGGATATGATCCTCAAGCTGCTGATTCTTGGGAATTATTAGCTAGTAATAATGGTAGTAGTTGGACTTCCATTTTACAATCTACGGTTCATCTAACTTACAATAGTGGAAACGGACATACAATATCTATAAATAATACCACAAGTTTTACTCATTATGCTATAATTGCAAAAACGGTAGCTGGTCCAAGTTCAGCATATTTGACTATTCACGAAATAGAATTCTATACAGCAGTTACTACAGCATATGGAGAATTTACTGACCTTAAAACGACCAAATATGGAACAGATTGGGGATTATTAGATATTAATGTTCGACAAAATGCCAGTTTAATTCCTTTGGTAAGAATAGGTAAAACTCAAGCATCAGACCAACAGGACATAATGTGGAATGGTAAGGTTCAATGCACAGATACATTCACAGTATCTAATCTAAAAATTCAAGGAACTGGATCAAATATAACTTTTGATAATGGTCTATCCCAGCAATTCGCTGTTGTTAACCCAACATCATCACAGAATGGTTATGTTCTTACTGCTAGTGCTACAGGATTTGATTGGCAATTAGGTGGTGCATCAACTCTATTATCATTAAGTGATGTTAATGAGACTGCCTATACTTCTCAAAATCATAGAGTTTTAACAGTTAATTCTACAGGAAATGGAATGGAATTTGGAGGTGTTTATGGTATAGACGATTCTGCTAAAAAAATAAATATAGGAGATGGTAATATTTCTGATATGGGTAATCAATCAATAGCAATAGGTCATGAAGCTGGAGTTTTACATGCTAATAGATCAAAACAAAATAGTGTTTTTATTGGCTATCAGGCAGCAAAAAACACAGCAGCACCACAATCAGGTAGCGACAGTCAGCAGACTGATAATTCAGTAATAATTGGGAATCGTGCGGCTTTCGATAGTAATTTTTTAGAAAATTCGGTAATAATTGGCTCAGAAGCAGCACTTAGTGCTTCACATAGACCTCACGCTAATAGTGTAGTAATTGGAGCATTTGCGGCAAATAATCAGGGAACTGATAATCAGGCTAGTGGGGATAGTTATTCTTCTGTATATATAGGTTGTAATGCTGGTAGAAATGTTCATCTAGGTCATCAGAATGTCGTCATAGGTCGTGATTGTCTTTTTCAATATTCTAAAGGTGGAACTAGTGAAGTTTCCAGTGATAATTTAATGATGGGCAATATGGCAGGACGAAACATGTATGGAAGTTTTAATGCTGTTGTAGGAACTAGTTGTCTTCGCTACGATGCTAGTGGACATGGTAAAGCTGAAAAAAATGCTTGTATAGGATACAATTGTTTAAGTAATTTTACGGAAGAAGTAAAAGAGAATGTAGCAATAGGTCATAATTCCATGTTTGGTAGCGGTGCTTGCCAGAATAATATATCAATTGGATATGAAAGTGGTAGGTATAGTTCCGGAAATAGTAATATATCAATAGGAAGAGCAACTTCATACCAACAATCTGGCTCAAATAATATTTATATTGGTAATTTTATTAGAACAAGTGCTACTTCAAACAGTAATGAATTAATAATAGGTAATAATAATTTACCAAATCCAATAATTTTAGGTAAAATGGAATCTAATGTTAGTAATTCAGAAATAACTTTTAATGCTAAAACAGTAAATTTAAGTAGACCAGATATGCCAACAAGTTATGATAGTAGTTATCCTAATAGAATTTGGATTGATGGTGCTGGAACATCAACAGCTAGTAATATTTCTGGTGTATTACGAGTTGGACAAGTTAATACACAATATAATAGTTCAACTGGACAAAATAATAATGTATTACAATGTGCTAATAGCAATAGTAGTATATTTGCCTTTACACATACAAGTGCTAATAGAACACAAAATAATAAACATAATTTAACTATTTCAGTTAATAGTAATTTAGAATTTGTTTATTTGTTTGATGTCAAGCCTACACATGCCTTTTATATAATAACAGCACAGCACGAGATGCTACCTAGCTCGTCAATTGTAGAAACGGATACTAATACTTATATTACTAATAAAACAGTAAACGGATTCACTCTTACATTTAAAGTTGGTGATAATTCCACTGTTGTCGATAGTCCTAGTATTTTATGTGATCATTCTATAAGTATAATGGGCGTATCGGCAAATCAAATAGATACAACCTCAAATACAATACCTCAATTAGGACAAACTAATATATTCCCAACAGGATTTAATTTAGCATAAAAAATATATATTAATATGATATGAATGAAAAAAAAACATTTGGATATAGCCTTCATCTTAATTTATACAATTGTCTTGGAAGCCGAGAGATATTTCACAAACCAGGATATGATAAAGATAATGGAGCTTTGGTTTTAAAAATATTTATTGATTATATATTAAGTTTAATTAATATGAAAGCTGTTTATGATCCTATAGTTAAATATTATGGTGATCATGTATTTAATAGAGGGTATAGTTATATACAACTAATAAATACTAGTAATATTACGATACATACAGTTAGTGGCAGTAAAGATGTTTTTGTAGATTTATTTAGTTGTCGTCAGTTTGATGTAGAAAAGGTGAGGAGTTATGCTAAATTTTATTTTCTACCCGAAGAAATGAATTATGATTTTTTAGAAAGATAAATTTATTTTTTTATATTATATGGAAATAAAATTAGTTATTAGAACTTGTAAGAGAATAGATACAATTGAAAAACATACATTAAAATTAATAGAAAACTTGTCATATAAAACTTATATATTTTGTCCTAAAGATGAAATACCTTTATATTGGAATAAATTTGGCGATAAATATACTTATATTGATGGAGGTAATGAAGGGACGCATATATGTAATTTAAAAATATTAGAATATTTTGATGATGGTGAGAAAATAGTTCAATTTGACGATGATGTAATTGAATTTGTTCAGTGGAATAATATTAATAAATTTGAAGATGCTGATTTGAATTATTATATAAATGAGGGTTTTAAATTATGTGATGAAAATAATTTTAAATTATTTGGGTTTTATCCAGTTAAGAATGGGTATTTTATGCAAAATCTGAAGGAAATAAGTTATGGTCTTCAATTTATCATGGGAGGAATACATGGATTTATAAATGATAAATTATTAAAAACATATGATAATTTTAGAGATGATTACGAGAGAACAATTTTAAATTATTTAAAATTTGGTGGTTGTATAAGATTTAATAAGGTTAAAGCTAATAATATAATTTATAAAAATGAAGGAGGTCATGCAAAGAAACGAGATTTAATAAATATGCAAGAATCGGTTGATTATATGATTAATAATTATCCAGAATATTGTAGAATAAAAAAATGCAAAAGTAAATATCCAGAAATTAGTATAATA